>Ga0334901_1000209_pt1 | contig 93605 bp, 89 predicted proteins | sample GraSluR3_MG_3_FD_207216 | JGI IMG/M metagenome (GOLD analysis project Ga0334901, IMG submission 207216) | Sludge microbial communities from methane-producing bioreactor in Wageningen University, Netherlands - Granular Sludge_15_08-R3 | ecosystem: Engineered > Bioreactor > Anaerobic >... | reverse complement strand
TTCGTGGGAAATGCTCGTTACTCCAACTCTGGTTGCCGCAGGTGTTGATCCTAAGAATGACATCGAGTGGGTTGTTGCTGGTGAAAACCGATACATCCAGGTGGCAGAAGGTAATCTTGACATGCTCTTTTCTTGGCCAGGAGAAGCTTGGCAGCTGATTGGACAGGGATTTGATTTCATTTACATTGATGGAAACGAAGTGCTTAAGACAAACTCGAACTCAATCATTACCAGTGAGAAACTTATTAAAGAAGATCCTGAAATGGTTGAAGGTTTTGTTCGTGGTCTAGCAAAGGGTGTCTATTTCACCAAGTACAATCCAGAAGCAGGTGCAGCTCTGTCCTGTGACCAGTGGCCAAACATTGATGTTACATGGAAAGCTGCTTACTACGTGCAGGAAGGCAGAAATTATCAGATGTTCGGACCTACGGGAGGAGAGGAAGAAAAGAAATTGTTAGACAATATTGGGTATAACTGGCCCGACAAATGGCAGCTTAATGTTGATGTAGCATTGTCTAGCGGCACCATCAAGAAAGCTATTCCACTTGACAGAATTTTCACCAATGATTTCTTCGACAATACGTGGGACAAGAGCCAGGTTGAGGCCGATGCTGATGCCTACGATGTTGAGAAAACAAAAGCTCGCTATGAATTAGAGTAGATGTAAGTTTTTTTTCATCTGGGGGAGGAAACTCCCCCTCATCTTTCTCTACTCGCTCGTAGGTAGCCTTTGAGAGGACAGGAATTATGAAGTATGTGTTATGTTACGGCGATTCAAACACATGGGGTTGTATTCCAGAAGTGTTTGAACGTTATGATTTTTCTGTGCGATGGCCAGGTGTTATGCAAAAGGAGCTTGGTGCCGATTTTCATGTATATGAGAATGCAATGAATGGCCGGACAACTGTGTTTGAAGATCCCATTGAAGAGGGACGGAATGGTCGTACTGGTCTTGAGACCCAGTTGGCGGTAAATGCTCCACTTGATGCAATTATTGTTATGCTTGGGACCAATGATGTTAAGGATCGACATGGTCAATCAGCATGGGATATTGCGTGGGGTGTGGATCTGCTGCTCACGATTATGGAGTCTGCCGCATACGGTAGAGATGGGAAACCTCCTAAGATTCTTTTGGTGTCTCCTATCCACATTTCCGATGATTGGGGCAATTCTCTCCATTATACGGTGTTTAGCAAGGAGAGTATGCGTAAAGTTAAGGAATTGGCTCCTACGTATGAAACTGTGGCGAAGTTGCACGGGTGTGCATTTTTCGATGCAGCTACCATAGCTGAACCAGTGGGTGATGGCATACATATGAGTGAAGAGTCCCATCACAAGCTGGGGATTGCACTGGCTGATCAGGTACGAAAACTTTTTTAACAGGAAAAAACAAAAGACATTTGAGTAAGGAGCATCTATGTATCACGTAAAATATGAGTATAAAGAGATTGTGGCACAGGCCACGTATAAGTTTTGGAAGAATGAGTTGACTGGCGGTGGCGATGGTGGTGATATCAGCTTGCTCGATACGGTTGATAATCTTATTTATATTTTGCCTCGTCCGAATAAGTATCTTTCCATTCCAGATTGGAGTGTGATAAGACCCGATCATGTAGTGGTTATGGATCGTGAGGGAAATATGATTGAGGACAATGGATTGCTCCCGACGGTCGAATGGCCGACTCACGTCCATATTTATAATGCACGTAAGGATGCTAAGGCAATTGTTCATTCTCATGGCCAGTGGTCCAGTGTTTTCGCGATTACGGGCAAATCAATTCCGGTTTGTCTCGCTGAGCAGGCTCTCTTTCTAGGGGGAGAGACGGTGTGTGCTGAATACGGTTTGGTGGGTTCGCAGGATTTAGGTGAGAAGATTGTTGCTGCTCTTGGAAAGACTCGGTCTACTGCTCTTATGCGTAATCATGGTGCGGTTGCAATTGGTTCATCGCTGGAAGATGCACTTACAAAAGCTATTTTGCTTGAGAAGGGAGCTCAGACAACGATTTTCGGGTCACTAATTGGGAAACCTATTGTGCTTGAGATGGATAATATTCTTGATGATTGTTTGCTTGATGAGAACGGGAATCCAAACTTCTAATGGTACCGGGTAAGACCGACCCGGTGGGTCGGTTCTACCCGGAAAGATTCCGTACGCTTGCACGACTGATCAAGCGTCCATCAATCAATGTCTTGATTGCGGTAACACAGGGCTTGCTCCCCTGTTTTCGTAACAGAATATTCAGTGCATATTGTGCAATCTTGTGCTTGTACACATCTATCGTAGTAAGCGGGGGAGACGACATCTCAGACATCGGCAGGTTGTCAAACCCGACAAGCGAGATATCGTCGGGAATTTTGTAGCCTTTCTCATGGAAAGCCTTCATACATCCCAAAGCCATTATATCGTTCGTTGCAAAGAATGCGGTAGGAAGGTGAGGCTTCTTTTCAAGATGTGCCAGCATATCCAGGTACGCACCATCAAAAGTAGAATCCACATCCACTATATAGTCCTCATGAGTATTCAGCCCAAGATCCTTCATAATCTTGTAAAATGCTCGCTCACGAAGATGGAAGTTCAAAGTGGTAACACTACTCTTTATGAGGCCAATATTCGTATGACCGTACTGCTTTAAGTGGGCTAGAGCCTTATATACGGTATCGGTGTTGTTCATGGTTACACAATGAGCAGGAATATAATCGGCATAGGTATCCATAAAGACGACATTCGTATGCGTGTTAAGAATTATCTGAATATCCTGTTCGCTTAGTTCAGTGCCCACTACTAAGTACCCCAGCGTAGGGGAGGATTGGGTCATGGCCGCCGCAATATCGGCAATGGTAGTGCTTGCGGTGAAAGTTCCGATCTCAATGGTGATTCCTTGTTCGTTCGCGATTTCATGAATTCCCTCAATATAGGCATCAATAAATGAATTATGACTCGCGTTAATGGTATGTCCGTGGCGAAGCAGTTTTAGTACTTTGACAACTTGCCCACTCTGGCTCTGACCATTTGTGTGTTTTATCGGTTGATGCCGATATCCCAAGTTGGCGGCTACTTGCTGAATTTTTTCTTTTGTTGCTCTGCTTACCCCTGGTTTATCGTTTAAGGCGAATGATACCGCTGAAACAGAAACATCAGCCTGAGCTGCAATATCCTTAATAGTAACTTTCATTATGTAGGCCTCTTTGGTGGAATCTATCTTTATCATACATAACATTTCAGCAAACCACAACAAAAAATTTCAGTAAATTTTAGTTATCATAAAACTAAATTTTATAAATAATTTTCTTGACAACCCAATATTTCCAACTTAGAATCAAGTAATGAAGGGGCAGCAAACCTTTCAATTGTGCGATTTCCATCGACCTATGTGTAAAAATGTTTACTTTTGTAAAATGTTTATGGAGAAATTTATCATTTGACAAATTGAGCATCTGAGGTACAATAAAATATAGAGTTTAGTTGGTTTATCCGTACGGTATCGTCGGATATATAGGTTCTTGTTGAAATTGGCCTTTTAGAGGCTAAGAAACATTTTTAGGAGGGTGATTGTGAAAAAGCTAGTAACGGTTATGCTGATTCTGGCTCTGGTCGGCTCAGTGGTTTTTGCAGCCGGACAGAAAGAAGCTGCAGCGGCAGACGATCGATATGAGATCGTGCTCGTTGTAAAATTGGAAGGGGTTGCTTGGTTCGATAGCACACGTGATGGAATTGAGGCATTTGCTGCCGACCATCCTGATGTTAACGCATATCAGGTTGGAGCAGACACTGCTGATCCTGCATCACAGATTGCACTTATCAACGACCTCATTGCAAAGGGTGTAGATGCAATTCTTGTTGTACCTAACGACCCTGTAGCTCTTGTTCCTGTTTTCAAGAAAGCAAATGATGCTGGTATTCTTACCTTCACTCACGAAGCTTCAAACCAGGCTCAGGTTAGCTATGATCTCGAAGCATTCGATAATGATGAGTATGGACGCCACATGATGGATGTTATGGCAGAGTGGATGAACTACGAAGGTAAGTGGCAGCCATTCGTTGGTAACCTCACAAGCCCAACACACAACCAGTGGGTTGACGGTGAAGAGGCTCAGGCTGCTGAAAAGTATCCCAAGCTGTTCACTGCACAGGCAGTTCGTGTTGAAGACAGAGAGAACCAGCAGCTTGCTTACGAAAGAAGCCTCGAGCTGTTCAGATCTCACCCAGATTTGAAGGCCATCATGGGAAGTGCTATGAGTACTGTTCCTGGTGCTGCCGCAGCTATCGAAGAGAAGGGCCTTATTGGTAAGGTTGCTGCATTCGGTACTTGCTTGCCTTCAGTTGCTGGAGACTACCTCAAGAGCGGTGCAGCTCAGTCTATCCACTTCTGGGTTCCTGCAGATGCAGCATATGCTACAGCTAAGTTGGCTTATATGATGCTCTCCGGTCAGGAAATCAAGGACGGAGTCGACTTGGGTGTTCCTGGATACAATAGTATTACCATCAAGCCTAATGAGCATGGTGTTCCCGTTGTGTATGGCCAAGCTTGGGTTGACGTTGACAAGAGCAACCTCTCCGAGTGGACCAATGCAGACGGAAGCTACGTGCTGTAATTTCTTTATTGTCTAGTTTGTTGGGAGGTCCCCCAAATGAGGGATCTCCCAGCTATATTCAAAATCAACATAGTTGTACAACACAGACCACAGGAGTCATCATGTCAGATGTTTTTTTAGAGGCAAAAAATATCAGCAAAACCTTTGTTGGTGTTAAGGCTCTCGATAATGTGGATTTGACCATTGGCAAGGGCGAAATTCATTGCCTTATTGGTGAGAATGGATCGGGAAAATCAACGTTAATTAAGATTATTGGAGGCGTGTACCGGGCAGACAGCGGTACTATCAGTATTGATGGTACTGAGCTGCATGGAACCCAGGCAATCCAATCGATACGAGCCGGTGTTCAGATTATCTATCAGGATCTCTCCCTCTTTCCCAATTTAACTGTTGCAGAGAATATCTCTGTGAACCAGATGCTTGAAAGTAATCAGCAGACAGTGAATTGGAAAAGTGTTCGAGAAACAGCCCGCAGGGCACTTGCAGAGATTGGTGAAGATATTGACATAGATGAGCGAGTTGAAAATTTGTCGGTCGCGAAAAAGCAGATTATTGCTATTTCGCGAGCGCTTACTCAGAACGCAAAACTCATCATCATGGACGAGGCTACCTCAGCAATCACCAGTGAAGAGGTTAAACACCTTTTCTCTATCATTATGCAACTGAAAGAGCGTGGAATTGCCATATTATTCGTAAGTCATAAACTGAGCGAAGTATTTGAAATTGCAGAAAATATCACCATCATTCGCGATGGGAAGTTAGTGGGTGTCTACCCGAAAGAGGATTTGAACGAAGAAAAGTTGACCTACATTATGACAGGTAGAACGCTCAAGTTTGAGCCATATCGGTATGATGAATCGCTGCAGGCAGAAACTCCTTTGCTTGAAGTGAAAAATCTTTCAAAAAAAGGCCAGTATCGAAATATCAACTTCAAATTGCAGCGCGGTGAAATTCTCGGAGTCATTGGACTGATTGGATCGGGGAGAACCGAGGTGGTTCAATCAATCTTTGGTCTTGATGCTTCAGACAGCGGATCAGTGTATATAGATGGTACGGAAGTTGAGATAAAAAACCCTCGAGATGGCATGCGATACGGCATTGCTATGCTTCCCGAAGATCGTCTCACCCAGGGGCTTTTTGAAGCACAGTCAATCGGTGACAATATTGTTATCACAGTACTCAAGAAATTTCTAAAAAAGGCACATTTGCTCGATATCCGAAATAAGCGCCAGGCTGAAGCAGATTGGGTGGAGAAGCTTGCTATCAAGACACCTACCCCCGATAATCCTGTGAATAGTCTTTCCGGAGGGAACCAGCAGCGGGTAGTTCTTGCAAAATGGCTTGCTACTGATCCGAAAGTATTCATTCTGGATGGACCTACCATTGGTATCGATATTGGATCTAAGCATACTATCCATGAAATTATCCGAGATCTTGCACGTCAGGGAATGGGTATTATCATGATTTCAGATGAAGCTCAGGAGATTCTCGATAACTGTAACAGAGTGCTGGTTATGGCAAATGGTCAGGTTGTCCGGGAGATTGAAGATTCGACTACCATCAGTAGAGACGAGCTTCTCGATGTCATTGCACAGCGACAAGTAGCAGGAGCCGAAGCATGAAAATAAAACAACTCATGAGGCATAGCGAAACATATGTTTTGCTCATTGTGATTCTCTTTTCAGCGTTTGTTACCTCGGTTAATCCGGCGTTTCTCACCCTTGAAAATTTATTTGATCTCTTGCGAAGCAGCTCAGGTACAGCAATTCTAGCAGTAGGTATCTTTATGGTGCTCCTTTCTGGTGGAGTTGATGTCTCGAGTACCACAATTGCAATAGTGGGTCAGTATATATCGGTCAATGTTCTTATTAGTACAGGAATCGATAACATTTTCTTTGCGTTTGCCATTTCAATCGCTCTTGGGTTGTCACTTGGTGCAATAAACGCCGTATTTGTCTCGCTGTTCAAGTTGCCTACATTGATTGTAACCCTTGGTACTAGCAGTCTGTATCATGGAGCCATGCTTGAATTCGTAGGAACACGGGCAGTAAATGTTGGTGGTCTTCCCCAGAGTATTAAAGATTTTGGTTCACTCAATGTTCTTGAGGTTGCTCGACCCGATGGATCGACTTTCGGACTCTCAGTATTCTTCGTAATTCTGGTAGCGGTACTGCTGCTGTCCTGGTTTATTCTGAAATACACCATGATTGGACGAGGTATTTATGCAATTGGCGGTAACCTTGAAGCTGCAAAACGTGCGGGATTCAATACCAGAAGAATTCAATTCTTTGTGTATATGTATTCCGGTTTACTTGCTGGAATTATGGGAGTCATGCACCTCTCTCTCATTCGCTATAGCAATCCGAACTATCTCGTCGGTACAGAATTGGGTGTGATTGCTGCGGTTGTTCTTGGAGGAGCTCGAATAAGTGGCGGTTCCGGTACTCTTACGGGTACCATGATAGGTGTAGCCCTTATTACAATTCTTGAGAAAAACCTCATCATGATTGGTTTGTCATCCTATTGGCAACAGTTCTTCGTAGGTTTGGTCTTGGTCATGGGTGTATCTATCACCTATCTACAGGCTAAATTACAGAAAAGCGGTAGACAGATCATTGTGAAGGAAGAGGAGTAACGAGTACTATGAATCAACTATTATCTAAGCTGGTAAAGCTGCAATTCAAAGAATCTAAAAATAAATATCTGCTGATTATCATGGTGTTGGTTATTCTCACCATGACAGTCCTCATGCCGTCCCAATTCCTCTCTGGCAGCAATATTCAGTCAATGGCTGGGCAATTCCCAGAGTTCGGATTTCTTGCTCTGGCTATGATGTTAGCTATGATTACCGGTGGAATCGATCTTTCGGTAGTCGCAACTGCAAACTTTACTGGTGTTGTTGCTGCCTTGATTCTTAATAAGGCTACAACCGCGGGAGTGGCTCCCACCGTTTCAATAACCGGTGCAATAATTGCTGTCATAGCGGTTTCCATTGTTTGTGGTCTAGCAAATGGTTCGCTGATTGCTTTTATTGGTGTTCCACCGATTCTTGCCACATTAGGAACTCAGGGGCTCTTTTTAGGACTGGCTACTGTACTGACCGAAGGGTATAGTATTGGTGGGTTTCCACTCGAGTTTATGACCGTTGGGAATGGTACAATTATTGGAATTCCTATTCCATTTATCCTGTTTGTGGTTGGTGCTTTTGTTGTCGCCCTATTGCTGAATCGAACACAGCAGGGGTTTAACATGTACATGATTGGATCGAACCCGACTGTTTCGCGGTATTCGGGTGTTAATAACTCAAAGGTTATCATGAAGACCTATGTAGTTACTGCTCTACTGGCCGGTGTAGCCTCAATCATTATGATCAGCCGTGCAAACTCTATGCGCCCCGGTTATGGTTCAGCCTATCTCCTGCAGGCAATTCTTGTCGTAGTGCTCGGTGGTGCCGATCCCGATGGTGGATTTGGAAACATCCCTGGGTTGCTTATGGCCATAGTTACGCTTCAGGTTACTCAAAGTGGTTTGAATATTATGGCGTTTAGCCCATTCTTCAGAAAATTCATGTGGGGTTTTGCTCTGCTGTTGGTCATGGCAATCAACTTCATTGCTCAATGGTATAGCGATTATAAACGGGTAAAGAAAATGCGGGCACAAAGTGCGAGTGCCGCTGAGGTTGTTTCTTAGATTCCAATCTGAGTTCTACAGTACTTGGCTGCGCTGATACTGATGATACAAAATTTTCAATGTAATTTCGATGTAATAAGGAAATGAGGAGGAGATATGAAAAAATTTTTAAATACGCCAGAGACATTCGTTGATGAGATGATACAGGGTATTATGGCCGCCCATCCGAAGAAGCTCGCCTATGTGAATGATGATCTTCGCTGTGTAGTGACCGCTACACCCAAGAAAGGGAAAGTCGGCATCGCTACTGGTGGTGGTTCTGGTCACCTCCCACTTTTCCTTGGTTATGTGGGAGATGGCGTGCTTGATGGTTGTTCTGTCGGCGGTGTGTTTCAGTCACCAAGTGCTGAGCAGATGCTTGAAGTAACCAAGGCTATTGATTCAGGTGCCGGTGTTTTGTACATCTATGGCAACTATGGTGGCGATGTCATGAACTTCGATATGGCAGCTGAAATGGCCGATATGGAAGATATTCGAGTTGAGCAGATTGTAGCCGGTGAAGATGTTGCCTCTTCCAAGAAGGGCGAAGAACACAAGCGTCGCGGTGTTGCTGGGATTTTCTTTGTTTACAAGGTCGCAGGTGCTGCCGCAGATGATATGAAGTCTCTCGATGAGGTTAAGCGGATTGCTCAGAAAGCTGCAGATAATGTTCGCACGATGGGTGTTGCACTCTCTCCGTGTATTGTACCCGAAGTCGGTAAACCCTCGTTCTCCATTGGCGAAGGTGAGATGGAAATCGGCATGGGTATTCATGGCGAGCCTGGGATTGAGAAAGGCCCACTTAAAACTGCCGATGAAATTGTCCAGCAGATGGTAGATGCTATTTTAGTTGACCTTCCCTATGTGAAGGGTGATGAAGTAGCTGTGCTCATGAACGGTCTAGGAGCAACTCCTAAGGAGGAGCTCTATATTATGTATCGTAAGGTGCATGAAATTCTATCCGAAAAGGGTATTTCTGTATTCCATGTATATGCCGGTGAGTATGCTACATCCATGGAGATGGCTGGAGCTTCAATTTCTTTGCTCAAACTGGACGATGAGTTAAAGACCTATCTTGCAAAGCCTGCGTATACTCCATTCTTTGAACAGGTTCAGCTGTAGAGGAGATTGTGTAATGGAAGTGTTGAAATGTGCCGATATGAAGGCAATATTTGCTGATTTGAAATCTATGGCCGAAGAAAAGAAGCAGTACCTCATCGAGCTTGACGGCGTGATGGGAGATGGCGATTTGGGCCTCACTATGGCCGCTGTTTTTAAGGCAGCGGATGCGTTCGCCTCTGAGTATGATGATTCAGAGATTGGGTCTCTTATTATGAAGGCTGGCATGGCTATGGCTAAAGCGGCTCCATCTACGATGGGGACGCTTATGGCAACTGGGTTCATGCGTGGTGGTAAGGCGATTAAAGGAAAAGAGGAGCTCGGTGTGACCGATATGGCCGATTTCTGGCGAGCTTTTACCGATGGCATTGCCGAGCGGGGTAAGTCTAAGCCCGGTGAAAAAACCATTATTGACGCATTGGATCCGGCTGCTCAAAAGTTGTCTGAAATGGCAGCTTCAGGCAGTACCCTTGCAGATGCTTTGGTTGCAGCCAAAGATGCTGCACTTGCTGGTGTTGAGGCTACTAAAGATATGGTGGCTCAGCATGGTCGGTTGGCATATTATCAGGAGAAATCGAGGACTGTTCAGGATGCGGGGGCAACTGTTGGTGCTTTGGTCTTGGGTGTGTTTGCATCGTATATAAGTAAATAAGTAACGTATATGGAGGTAGTAGGGTGAAGTGTATAGATATTCCTTGCGAGAAGGCTTCGGATGCGAGTTTTACTCCTTACGGGCAGTATATTGCTGATACGTTACGAGATCCTAATGCTTCTGGTGAAGAGCTGTGTTTTTGGAACCGGCTTGCAGTGATGGATCATGAGGGTCACACTTCTATTTCAATCGTACAGACGTATGGACGAAACGGGCTGGAGGAGCATACGCTTGAACGTCATGAAAAGACAAGCGAGGTGCTGATTCCTACAGGTGATATTGTGGTGGTTGCAGCGTTATCGCGTGCAGATGACCCTAAGAAGCCCGATTTCGATACGGTGAAGGCTTTCAGTGTTCCCAAGGGGAGTGCGATTCGGTTTAAGAAGGGTGTGTGGCACCATGCTCCGCTGACTGAGGCAAAGCAGGTGAATACGTTTGTCCTGTTTTATGAAAATACCCCGGATGAGGATTTCTTCGCGTACGACTTAGACGAGGACTTCGGCCTATGGTTCCGGGTAAAACCGACCCGCTGAGCCAGTTTTACCCGGTAAGATGTTTCGTTGATTCATACAGCTCCCGATACCTGTGATACGCTTCATCATAAATGACAGCGTTCTTGGGGTTGGGAGTGTATTCTTTTTCAATGTTCACCCAGGAATGAATATCGTTCAGGGAAGTGATTGCACCGGTTCCGTATGCTGCAAGGAATGCATCACCATAACATGCTCCAAGCCGTTGTGATGGTACCTGCTGCACACACTCAGCGGTATCTGAAATAATTTGCATGGTCATATCGCTCGATGTAACACCGCCAATGGCGACAATACGATTTGCCTGCTCGCCAGCCTGTTTGAGTACCTCTAGGTTATGACGAATACCAAATCCAATTGCCTCTTGCAGTGCCTGGAACATATCACCGGCGGTCGTGGTGAGTTGCATACCAAAGAAAGCTCCCTTTGCCTTAGGATCGAACAAGGGTGTGCGTTCTCCTGCAAAGTAGGGGAGAATAGTTACTCCATTAGCACCTGGTTTTGACTTTCTGGCAAGAGCCTCCCACTCAGCAAAGGTGCGTCCGGGAAATGTTTCGTTAAACCAAGAGAAGAGGCTTCCTACTGTAGCCATACCACCGGTAAGGACGGTGGTACCAGGTACCAAAAAGTTTGAAGCCCAGAACTCGGGGACTGGACGAAGTGCCGAAGTCTGCATGATGAAAAAGTTACTGCTTCCATACATCATCATCATATCTCCAACACTGCTCACTCCACAACTGATAGCCTCAGCAGCTGCATCTGCTGTACCGGTGAGCACAGGTAAACCCTCTGGAAGACCGGTCTCATGAGCAGCTTGTTTTGTAATGGTGCCAGCAACCTCTGTCGTCCACAGCATCTCGGGTAAGAGCTTCAGATCAAATAGATGATTCTCATATGTAGCATCCCAGCGACGTTCACGAATATTGAACAGAGGAGCGTACCCGATGGCATCATAGATGTCGACTGTTCGTCGGCTCGTGAGTTTGAACACAATATAACCTGAAGATGTGAGTATTGAGTCGGTTTTTTCCCAGACAGCAGGCTCGTTCTCTTCAATCCACTTGATTTTCGGGCATGCCGATTGTGATGAAAGGTGTTGTCCCGTCATAGCAAATATTTGATCACGTCCGACAACATGCTCGATTGATGCAATTTGCTTTGTAGCTCGCGTATCAATCCCATACATTATCCCGGGTCGAAGCGGCTTTCCTGCCTTATCAATCGGAAGTACACATGGGGCTGTGGTACTCACACTCATGCCTTTAAGCGACGAGATAGAAATACTTTTGTTTGCGAGCTGTTTTACCAAGGATTGTGCCAAATAAACGGTATCGTTCCACCATACACGATCGGCATCCTGTTCGAACCAACCAGGTTGCGGACTACTCATCTGATGACTAATAGAGGCTTCAGCCAAAACAGTTCCAGACAAATCTACTATGGTCCCTTTTGCGGACCCGGTACCAATATCAATCCCTAAAAAACATGCTTTCATATGCGATATCCCTTCTGTATGTCCGGTCGCGGCGATTAGTCGAGAAAAATCTTCCCCTTTTCAATGATAACTTTGCCATCAAGAGAAACAGTTCCCTCTTTTCGAATATCTTTAATAATATCCCAGTGGATGGAGGATTCGTTGGTGCCTCCACATTCAGGGTAGGCTCTACCGAGGGCAATATGGATAGTTCCTCCAATCTTCTCATCTATGAGAATATCGTTACAGAATCGGTCGACACCATAATTCGTGCCAAAAGCGAACTCTCCTATACTCGATGAGCCTGCATCCTTGTTGATTACCGATTGGAAGAAGTCCTTTTCAGTCTCGCTCGATGCATGCACCAACTTCCCTTTTTCCCAGGTGAGGGTAATGCCGTGTATGAGCCGTCCACTCAATACACCCGGGTGTTCAAAATAGATGGTTCCATCTACGGTGTCCACAACGGGTGCGGTGGCGATTTCACCATCGGGCATGTTGTTCACTCCTGCAAAAGGAATCCAGAGTCGTCCGTCTACAGAGAATCTGAGGTCAGTATTCTTGCCGGTTATTCGAACTTCCTTTCCTTTTTCCAGTCGTTTTGCCCATCGTTCCCACGTCTTTGCCTCTTTTTCCCAATCAAGGAAACAGGAGTTAAAGAACATAGCTTCAATATCTTCATAACTTGATTGAGCCTGTTGAGCGAACGATTCATTAGGTACTCGTACGAGGGTCCAACGGGTGTCCTTCCATCGAGCTGTCGATATTTTACCCATTGCTGACTGATTCGCCGCTAGTTTATTTGCGGGAATGTCTTGCAGTTCATAGAGGTTATGAGCACCACGAAGGCCAATGTAGACATCGGCCCACTGCATGCCATAAAGTTCAATTTCTGGAACCCAGTTTACTTGATCTTCGTTACCGTAGCGCAGCAAGGCGTGACGTAGTCGTTCACTTAACAGTTGCACTTGTGGATACCCACCAGCTTTCACAGCAGCTTCATAGACTGCTTGGGCCAGAGGGAATGTTTCCGGTTCGATCATGGCAATCATCACTCGCTCACCCGGTTGTACACGGGTAGAGTAGTTGACCAATAGTTCTCCAAGTTGTTTCCATCTCTGGTCCATAGTAAACTCCTATAGGTAGGTTTTCGGTTGTAGTTTGGTTATTAACGAATCTCTTTTACGCGATCCATAAATTCCTTAACACGTTTTACATCGACTTCGTTCTCAAACACTCCATCTCTCTTGAATGTGGTGGCAGTTACCGTACCATCGGCAATCGAGAGCTGTTCCTGCACGTTCGAGAGGCGAACACCGGTGTTGGCAAATACTGCAGTATGAGGTACGGCATCTTTTACTGCTTTGAGCACTGAGGAGTCAGTCTCTGCTCCAGCGGTGAGGCCTGATACACACAAAGCATCGGGTCGGTTATTGAATACGGTGGATTTAGCAATATCGACCATGTTCCGCTGGCCAAGATACGAAGCGGCTTCGGGGACAATGTTGAACAGCAGTTTTACATGCTGTCCACCTACATGCATGCGGTGACGAATCACTTCACCACAGTTGGTGTTCCACAGGCCAAAATCACTTGCATACACACCGGTGAAAATCTCACGAACGAACAATGCATCGGTTGCGACTGCCAGGTCGATGGAGGCTTTTGGGTCCCAGAGTACGTTCACTCCGTAGGGTACTTTGATGTCATGCTTCAATTCACCAATAATCCGAGCCATGGTGGTATAGGTAATAGGTTCTACTTTGGTGAGGTAGGGGAGGCTGAATTCATTAGAGAACATGACAGCGTCAACTCCACCCTCTTGTAATGCAAGCAAATCTTTTCGTGCGAGCTCCAATATTTTTTCTACACCACCTCCTGCATCATAACCGGGGTCTCCGGGCATCGCCTGCATGTGGCACATTGCGATTACTGGCTTTTCAACATTGAAGACTTCTTTCAACCATTTCATATCAATTCTCCTTTGCTTGCGCAATTATTGTAGTTACCTTCTGCCTCTGCAGTTCGTGCAAGAGGGCAGCATAGGGTGTTTTATCGGTTACGAGAACGTCAAGTTCTTTCAATTCGGCAACTTGGGCAAATGCTGTTTGTCCAAATTTATCTGCGTGCATGAGAGCGACAGTTTTTTTAGCGTGTCCCATGATCATTCGCTTTATGTTTGCATCTTCTATGATGTAGTCGGTCAGGCCTCCCTCTTCGCTGAGAGCGGCACTAGACACGAAGAATGTGTCGAAGTAGAGGGAGCTGAATGTGGAGTGTGTGATGCTGCCGACAAGCGATCCTTCGTGTTTTCTTAGGACTCCTCCTGATAGGATTACGGTAATTGTGGGGTGGTCGAGGAATATCATTGCAATATGGATACTTGGGGTGACTATGGTGAGATTTTTAAAGCCAACCAACGCTTTTGCAAGTTCTATGGTGGTTGTTCCAGAATCTATGGCAATCGTGTCGCCTTCGCCGACATAGGAGACCGCTTTTTGTGCTATAAGGTGTTTTTCGTGTAGTGAAGCATGCTGTCGGAGGTTGAATGGAGGTTCGTAGCTTCTACTGACGTCCTTGACTGCTCCTCCGTGGGTACGTTTGAGTACACCTATCCTTTCTAAGTCGCTTAGGTCTCTTCGGATGGTCATTTCAGATACTTCGAGTTCTTGTGCTAAATCGTGCACCTCTACAGAATGTTCTGTATCGAGCTTTTCCTGAATATACTGTTTTCGTTTTGTTGAACTCTGCATCTCATTTCACTTTTTGTCGTAATTAACAAATATTTTGTTGATACGAACATAATACAAACAAATGCAGCTCATGTCAACTACGTACCGGGTACAAACTTTGGCAGGAGATCACGTTTTACTAATTCATCATACACAATCTCCGCGGTCCACTGTGCTGCCTGAGCAACTACCGATGTACACTTGTCGGTATGTGCCCCATCGTCATTGAACTGTTGTTTGTCTGTTGAGTTGTATAGGTCGTAGGTTCGTCCGAATAGTTTGCTATGTATTTCGGAGCAGATTACTGTACCGTACTTTGTAACAAAACGGTCGTGCAACTCTCTGCCTAGCTCGAATGATGTATACTTAAAATCATTGTCGTTATCAAAATAGTCACGTCTTCTTCCAAGTAACGAACTCATAAACATGAGTCCACCCGTGAAACCTCCGCACGATCCCGCACAGGTAAGTCCACCTCCTGAAGCAAGAGCGCTGGCTGCTCGAAACAGATTTTCATCGGGAAGGTGAAAGGCATCTTGCAATGCGGCTAAGGTACACTGAGCACAACCGCGATAGTTTTGTTCGTAAGTGAATCCGAGTTCATAAGCCTTCTGAGCTATAGCCTTCTTTGTCGCTTCGCCCTGCGGATTTCCCTCTTTTTGTATATCCATTTTGCGGTTTCTCCTATTCGTACCTGGTACCAATTATAACTCTACTTAGCGGGTTTGTCCACAAATGAGTTACTAATGTAAAAACTATAATGACATCATTTACATTTGTAAAAATCATGGTATACTCGAGTGTGAATGTATTTAGCGGCATAGTCTGAAAATTCAGAGTTTATACGCCGTGTCACATACCTGTGTGGTATACTTACGCTTATCTAATGCAAGAGGTTATCATGATTGAACTATGTGCTTCATTGTTGGCTGCAAATCATGCATATATTGCTCGTGACATGCAAGAGGCTGAACGGTGTGGAATAACCACGTTTCACTTTGATGTATGTGATGGTCACTACACGAAATACCTGTTGTTTGGAAATCAGCTGGTTTCCGATTTACGAGCAATTTCCGACTCCTATTTTGATGTCCATCTGGCTGTCTATAACATGCAGTCAATTCTCGAAACATTTCTTCCCACAGGGGCTGATCGAATTAACTTGCAGTATGAATCTGCAGGTGAAGCACTCGGTTCCATGATTCATCGAATCCACGCCGAATCACGCGACGTCTGCCTTACATTTGTACCCGGTACAAAGTTTGAGGAGATTGAGCCATTTATTGAGCAGGTTGAGGGCGTAAACTTGCTCGCGGTGAATCCTGGTGTTGGTGGACAGCAGTTCCAGCTGGATGTTCTGCATAAAGTCGAACAGTCAGCTGATTATATCAGCCAGAGAGGTCTGAAGACGAAGCTCTCGGTTGATGGTGGTGTGAACAGTGGAACAATCCGGGCGGTTGCATCGGCCGGAGCACATATAGCGATTATTGGCAGTGGCATATTCTCAGGCAACATCGAGAGAAATATTCATGAACTGAGAACACTTCTTTCGCAACCTTAACAATCAGGGGGAAATACATGGCACGGTACGTATTAGGAATTGATGCAGGAACAGAGAGCATTAGAACAGGAATCTATGATGAGCATGGTGCTTGTATCAGCTTCGGCATAAGTGAAAATACGAATATTCACCGACAACCAGGGTGGGGTGAACAGAGTGTACAGCAATGGGATCAGTCGATGCTGGAATCCATTAAGCGTGCTTTCAAAGACAGCCCGGTAAAACCGGAGCAGATTGAGGGTGTGGGTATTGATGGCACAAGTTGCACGGTCGTACACCTCGACAGTGCCGGGCATCCATTACGAGATGCAATTATGTGGATGGATATTCGCTCAGCGAAAGAAGCCGATGAGATTGCAGCATGCGGGGATCCTGCTTTGAGATATGTTGGATATGGGAAAGTTTCAGCAGAGTGGTTCCCTTGCAAAAACCTGTGGGTGAAGCGGCATGAGCCCGATATTTACGAGAAAGCTTCCACCATTTTTGAGCATACCGATTGGATGGCGTATTGGCTCACCGGTGAGATAACCGCAAATATAAACACTGTATCTATCCGATGGTTTTACAACACCAAAGAGGGAGGTTTCCCAGTATCGCTCTATGAGAGCATTGGATTGGGCGATATTTTTGAGAAACTCCCTAAGCGAATTGTGAAGTTAGGAGAGGTTATTGGCGGTATAAGTGATGAAGTGGCAGCTCTCACCGGGTTGCGAGCTGGTATACCCGTTGCCGGTGGTGGTGCAGATGCCTACATGGGCGTGATTGGAGTAAATGCACTGACTCCAGGGAAATTGGCTCTGATTACCGGATCCTCTCAATTGCATATCGGCCTTACCGCTGCTGAGCTGCATGCGCCGGGGATTTTTGGGACCTTTCCCGATGCCATTGTACCGGGTGCAGAAGTTGTTGAAGCCGGGCAGATATCGACCGGATCAATAGTGAAGTGGTTTGTCACAAATTTCCTGAATAGTGATATTAAGAAAGAGGCTGAGGATTGCAAAATTTCCATTTATCAACTGCTCGATGAAAAAGCAGCTGAGGTTCCTCCCGGTTCTGAAGGTCTTGTGGTGCTGGAACACTGGCAGGGCAATCGAACTCCTTGGGTCGATGCAAACAGCCGAGGGGTAATTCGAGGTCTCACGCTGAAACATACAACAGGACACCTGTTTCGTGCTATAATGGAGGGTGTGGTATACGGTACAGCGGTAATTTTGAAGCGCATGGAAGAAGGTGGCGTGTATATTGATGAGATTATCACCTGTGGTGGAGCTACCAAGAGCGATCTATGGATGCAGATTCATGCAGATGTCACCGGAAAGAAAATCACCATCCCCGAGGAACAGCAGGCAGTTTCGCTCGGTAGTGCTATTGCAGCAACGGTTGCCGCAGGAATCTATGGTGATTTGAAGCAGGCAGCAGACCAGATGGTGCGTATAAAAAAGGTTGTTGAACCGAATGCAGAAAATCATCTAATATATCAGGAGTATGTGTACCAATATGAGGCCACATACGAACAATTGAAGGATGCATCAAAACGACTTGTACAGTCCCTGACATAAAGGGATGCACCGCAATCGGAAATATCAAAATTTATGGTATTACGCTAATTAAGGGAGGCGTTCATGAGTAAGAAAGTAGCAATTATGGGAACTGGAGTGATGGGGACTGGAATGGGCAAGGTGTTGCTCGGTAAGGGATACGAGGTTTCATGCTATAACCGCACAAAAGCCAATGCTCAGGATCTTGTATCGGCCGGGGCAACATATGCTGAAACTCCTGCAAAAGCTGCTGATGGAGCCGATTTTGTCATTATAATGATGTGGAATAAGACGGCACTCGATTCAGTTGTTTTGGGTGATTCTGGATTGTTTGCACATGCGAAAAAGGGTCAGTTGTTTATCGATATGAGTACGCAGCTTCCAGAAACGGGAGAATGGTTGGCCGGTGAATTTGCTAAAAATGGTGCTGATTTCCTCGATGCTCCGGTGCACGGATCGAAGGGTGAAGCTAATTCTGGAGGCTTGTGGATTATGGTCGGTGGACAAGAGGCTGTCTATAAGCGAGCTTTGCCACTTCTTGAGGTTATTGGTGAGACTACTCACTATATGGGTGGTCATGGTAAGGGTTATGCAACCAAGTTATGTGGAAACCACTTGGTCTCTACGATAGTTGCTGCGTTGTGTGAGTCTATGGTTTTAGCTAAGAAGGCCGATCTTGACCTTAAAGAGGTGCTGAGTGTGTGGATGGACTCTGATTTCCGCTCACCAGTTGTTGATGGCGTGGGTAATTCGATTATCGCCCGGGATTTCGAGGTGGCATTCCACTTAAGAACGATGGTAAAGGATACTGAATTAATTCGCAATTATTCCGAATCGCTTGATGTTCCTGTGCTGTTGTCGAATATTGTTCATGAGGTCAATAAATTTGGTATGAACAAGGGTTATGGCGAAGAGAATGCTTCAGCTGTGGTGAAAGTCTTTGAAGAGATGGCCGGTCTGTAGATTCAATTTTGCCAGATTTGATTAGTTGATAGTAAGGTGTAAGGTGCCGGGGTCGTTTGCTCGACTTCGGCCTTTATATTGTGTATATTTCTCATCATGAATAATTCTGAACAACCCCTTATCTCAATTATCATTACTGCAGGTTCTCATACCATAGCACTTGGACGTACAATCACATCGTGTGTGAATCAGTCATATGAACGGGTGGAGATTCTCGTTGTTGATTATAGTAGGGAAGCAATGCATGCGAATGTGCATGAGGATTTTTCACAGCATACACTAAAATATGTGCATATGCCCGATGTGTCAGTTGCGAGTGTTCGGAATACTGGTCTAGCTCAAGCTGAAGGTGCCTTTGTCCTGTTTGTTGATGGGGGCAATGAGGTGCAAGAGATGTGGCTTGAGAAGGCTTGGTATCGTATTAATCTTTCTGGTGCGGATGCTGCCCAGTGTGCAACGGTGTATGAACGGGATAATCTTACGGCAAAGGTGCATATGCCGAACGATTCTCTCTTTGGATTCTATCAGCGGCTCGTTTACGAACCGACTGTGCCGCTAAATTCGATGGTTGTTCGACGTGATATCTGTTCACAGTTTCCTGAAGATAAGCCGCTAGCTGGAGATTGGGAGTTCTGGATAACCACACTTAAGGGGAAAAAGATAGATGTTCAGGCCGAATACTACGGAAGTATCATACACTTGCCGCCAGAAGGTGAGGAAATTGAAAATTCAAGTGATTACCTTCGCGAAAAACACGATATTATGGCAAAATATTACTCTGAACTAAATTTCTCCATACGCAAGCTCAAACAATTTTTTAAATTACGTACCGGGTACAAAAATAAGGGCTAGGGAGTCAAAATAGGAGCCGTTTTCAGCTTTCATCATGTCGACATCATGTTTAGCATAGGGGTTATCTGTTGCCAGCCATTCGTCCCAAGCCTGTTTGTGACATGAGTGGCTGAAGGTTTTTATCGGTATTATATGGGGAGATTCTGCCCAAAGTTCTTCCCACCATTCAAGAGAATTAAAATTTATTACTTCGTGGTTCCAGAAATCCTTCATTGCATCGGGCAGCGACGCTTCGGTAAGTCCAGGTTGTAATCCGGGGACCGATACCGCGATAACACCTCCTGGTTTTACCAGTGGGACGAGATGTGTATCGAGATACGCAGGGTCAGCTCCAAAATAGTGGTATGAGTCAACACTCACTATTGCATCGAAATAATGGTGTGCAAAAGGTAATGCATGTGCCTCAGCGTGTATGGGGATTATTGATTTATCACAACCAGTTTGAACAAATCTCTCATAGTTCTCAGACGGAGATATCCACAGGTCTGCGGCAAACACTTGAGCATTAAATTCGGTAGCTAGAAAAATTGAGGTTAAGCCAGTACCGCACCCAAGATCAAGAATACGCGGTGTCTCAGGAAGCTTAATTTCAGCGGTGAGTTCTTCGATAAGCCTGAGACAGTTCGGCCCCATCAGGTTCGATTCAACGAAGGATTGGTCAAGCGTTGTTTTCTTTCCGTATGTCATAGGTAGAATCCTATCACATTAACAAGGTACCGGGTACAAAGTTTAAAGAAATTTAAACAATTAGGTTGCATGTGTGAAGGCTGCCACTGGAATTATTCTCTTTTGGTGCAACTTTGTACCCGGTACCTAATTATAAGTATTTAAAATGTTGACGAGGGTAGTATCCACGTTTGTCATGCCCGTTTTGCACAATTCACCAAGATTGGTCACCGTCTCCTCAGTGTTCATGCCCACAATGCCATCAAGCTGACTTACACTCGTCTGATCAAGAACCACAAGTGATTGAATATACGCTTCGCCTACAGCAGTAGCAAGCTTGTAAGAGCAGCCACCTTTTGCTCCATCACATACCATTCCTGCAAGACTTCCTACCATGTTATTGATTGCAAGAAGCATCTCTTCACGCCTTCCACCCTGCAACCATGTCATGCCTGCTGCGGCACCGATTCCTGCTGCAACAGCACACCCGCAAACAGGGGAGAGACGACCGGTTTTCTGCTTAATGTAGTGTGTTACAAGATGACTAATAGCCAATGCAGTAACAATCTGATCTTCGGTGCTGTTAAGGTGTTGTCCCAGAATTGCTATGGGTACAATGGCTGCAATCCCCTGGTTGCCACTTCCAGAGCTACTCATAACCGGATAGTTCAATCCTCCCATACGAGCATCTGATGCACAAGCGGTGTAGGCTTTTATTAGATTGGAAATATCCTTAGGAAGACTTCCCTGGTCCATGAGTTTAAACAGACGAGGTCCAAGTCCTGAGCTGTAAGATGTCGCTTTTCCAGCATTGGCAATAGCCAAATTCATAGAAACACCTTCAAGAAGGAATTTTAGGAGCTTAGGGTCAACAGTTTCAGCAAAATCAAAGATTGCATCAAAACTCGATATCTCGTATGCACTCTCTGTATTCGATACACTAACCGCTTCTCCATGGCCATTGAGTTCTACACCATTCTTTTTAATACTTACAATATTGGTGTGGTTGGATTCGATAATACATTCTGCGGTATCTGAATCCGATATTATTTGTACATACACATAGAAGCTGTTCGCGTTCTTAGTGGTTTCAATGTGGATAATCTGAGCATCTAACAATGCCTGTGCTTGCTGCACCGCCTGGTCATCGACATCTTTAAAAATCTCTAAGCCCAGTTCTGGATTTCCATTAACCAATGCAAGTGCTGTGGCAAATGGTATTCCCTTCTCTCGAGTACCAGGAATGCCGACGCGCATGCCATTTTTCAATATGCTCAGACTTACCTGCACGAGTACATTTTTAATCGGACCATTAACCAGATTCTTTGCAGTTGCCACTGCGATAGCTATGGAAACCGGTTCGGTGCACCCTACTGCAGGTACTACCTGGGCATGCAGTAATTCCAACAACTTGTCTGTATCCACAAGAAGACTCTCCTTTCAATGCGATATGTGCTATGTGTATACGCTGTGTGCGTAGTTGGTAATTACTGGGTCCAGGCATGAACCCAGTAATATTCAAATCAATTATTTTTCTTCGGTCTTGAGTTTGGCAATACCAAATCCGGTGAATCCGAAAATGATGGCAAAGATAAAACCGGTGTAGCATAGTACTGCCCATGGGAGGTAGGAGAGTGTAGGTACTCCAAGAGTTCCTGCCATGAATGTTCCAGCGATGGACCAAGGGACAATAGGAACTACACATGTTCCAGAATCTTCGAGGGTTCTCGAAAGGTTCTTAGGTGCAAGTCCTTTTTCAGCATAGAGATCTTTGAAAAGCTCTCCCGGAATGAGGATTGCCATGTAGGAACTTCCTGTTGCCAGGGACATGAGAATTGTGGAAAGGACTGTAGACGAGACCAGCTGTCCAACGGTGCGGATTTTCTGCTTAAGACTAGTAAGAATAACTTCCATTGCACCATATTTACTAAGGATACCAGCGAATGAGAGAGCACAGATTATTAGCAGCACGGTGCTCATCATTCCCATCATACCGCCACGGTTCAACAGTGTACCGATTTCTTTGATAATCTCGCTACTTTCGATTCCAGGATTAGGAATAAGTGAAACTTTGAATCCACTGATGATTCCGGTAAATACACCCTGAATAGAGAATTTCTGGAAGATCATGCCAAGAACGCCAGCTACCACAGAAGAAAGCAGCATGTAAGGGACTGTTGGGCGTTTGCGTATGGCACCGTAGAATATAATTACTGGTGGAATGAGTAGTAGGAGATTCCAATTAAAGAGGGTTTCAAGCTGACCAAGTAAGAGTTGAACACTCTCAGGGCTTGAGGTAGCAGTTGCGGGAGAGGTAAATCCAGTAATCAGATATACGGCAATTGCAAGGAGGGCCGCTGGGACCGTTGTATACAACATGTGTTTAATATGGTCGTACAGTTCAGCACCAGCTGCTGTGGGAGCAAGGATTGTGGTATCTGAGAAAGGTGAGAGTTTATCACCGAATACAGCACCAGAGATAACGGCACCGGCAGCTGCTGGGAGAGGGACTCCTAAAGCTGCAGCTATTCCCATGATAGCAACACCGATGGTTCCTGCAGATCCGAACGATGTTCCTGTGAAGGTGGAAACAAGTGCTGTTACCACAAATGCGGTTACCAAGAGGAACTGGGGACTAATGATTTTTACGCCATAGTAGATCATCATAGGAATAGTACCTGAGACAATCCATGAGCCGATTACTGCACCAACTGCAATCATGACGAATATTGAGGTGAGCGAGGAGGAAATTTTCTCCTTGATGCCTTCAAACATGTCGTCCCACTTGTATCCGATTCGCTTTGCGACCATGGCAGCAACGAAAGCTGCAAGCAATAGAAGGCCATGAGTGGATAATCCAAATACTCCGTATCCAATGCCAAGAAGAACAAAAACGCTGAGAATAGGAATGAGTGCTTCTACAAGGGTCGGTTTTCTAAAACTCATAATGCTAACTCCTTATTTTTTCTTTGTGATGGTCATGGCACATCCGTGACCTTCGCCATCTGCAACTGTGGTTGGGAAATCAATATCGACCTGATCGAATGGGGCACAGATTCCGTAGTCACATCGGCCGAGCATATCTCGACAGAAGGATTTGATCTGCTTTGCATCTAAGCCGAGATCCTCAAGAGCTAATACGTGTGGGCACTGGTGGAATACTTTAACTGCTTTATCGTCATTCAGAGAGGTAATCTCTTGCTTGAATACCAACCATCCACCTTTAGAGGTCTGACCCAAGAGAGCTTCAACAGGGCCAATTTCTTTCCCATCATATTTCTTTTTAACCTGCTCGCCTTGATAGACACCGAAGTCCCAGGAGCCTTCTCCGATAACTCGATCTGCATCGACCTCGGGGTATAGTTCCTTGAGTTTTCTCCAAATGAAGTAGACTTGGCGGGTTCGGTCTTGGTAGGCTGAAAGGATTGCTCGATAAAAATCCTCGGGTGAAATATTCTCCTCCAGCTTCAAGCTCTCAACAAATTCTGCAATAGCATTTTTCTCGTCCATGATGACCTCCTAGTATGGTTTCTCCCAGTAGAGCATGTTTCGTGCCAAGTAGTGAATATGGTAAATTCAATCATTCTGACGTGAATTTAACTGACGTGCTAATATATCTGTTTGAGTAATTATCATAATTGAGAAATTGAATTCTTATAATTGAGAAATTTGTTATGTTAACCGGCATCATTTTCTTGACTTGTTCTATGTGGTATGTGACAATCGGGTTCAATACCACCATATAAGGAAGATTATCGTGTATTCCTCCTATTTGAAGATGATTCAGGGGAAGATTCAGAGTCTGTCTGAACTCATGGCAGACACTATTGGGTTAGATGTCACTGTGGTTGATTCAACTTTGAGACGAGTGGCTGGAACCGGTGATTTTTCAACGAAAGTCGAGGACAATAGTCCCTATAATTCCATTTTCCAGGGAGTGATCAGCTCCAAGAAGCCGCACATCAACCATAATAAAGAAGATAACCCCACTTGTAGGAACTGCTCCAATTTTGCCGATTGTGTCGAAAAAGAGAATATTTCGTACCCAATCGTGGTGAACGATGACTGTGTAGGGGTCGTGAGTATTGCTTGTTTTTCAGAGCAGCAGTCATTGACACTTGAGGAGCGGGAATCTGAGGCTATCTCGCTCATGCGGTACATGGTGAATGTGATTGAGAATGAGATTTTAGGTATTGAACAACGGAATAAAATCATTTCGAATCAAGCTGATATCAATGAGGTGATTAATTGCATCGACAAGGGAATTATCATTATAGATTCCGAGAACACGATTTTGCACATCAATAGCAGTGCGATTGGGCATTTGCATTTGAGTTTCTCTGAGGAGGTTGTGCTGGGCGAGCCGCTGGATTCGTTGATTACGGGGATTGATTATGAGATTCAGGAGAATGTTGAAGTTGCTCATAGCTGGGTGGTAAAGCAGCATACCTACCGCGTTATTTATAAATTGAATCGGCTGTTGATGGATGAGCAGTCGCTGTACAAGATTATCACGTTCGAGACTATTGATGATATTGTGCATAAGGCGGTCTTGTACAAGGCAACACAGACCGTCGATTTTTCTTCAATTAAGGGAAACAGTACGGCAATTCAGGAGGCGATAAAAATTGCTAAGCTCACTGCTGTGAATGATTCTACAATTTTACTTTTCGGTGATAGTGGAACGGGGAAGGAGTTGTTTGCTCGATCGATTCATCAGGAGAGTTACCGACGTGAGGGGCCTTTTATTGCGATTAACTGTGCATGCATGCCCCAGGAACTCATAGAAGCTGAGTTGTTTGGATACAAGAAGGGAGCTTTTACTGGTGCAGATCCCCAAGGGCGGGAAGGGAAATTTGAAGCAGCAAGTGGTGGTACTCTCTTTTTAGATGAGGTAGCAGAGTTTCCGTTACACTTACAGGCCAAATTACTTCGTGTATTGCAGGAAAGACATATTGTACGAATTGGATGTAATGAGACGATTCCGATTGATGTACGCATTATTGCTGCATCAAACAAGAACTTATTGGAGATGGTGGAGCAGAATCTGTTCAGGAAAGATTTATTCTATCGACTTCATGTAATTCCTATACAGTTACCTTCTTTGGCTGAGCGCGGTGATGATATTATCCTGCTCGCTGAATATATCCTCAATTCGCTCTGTCGAAAAATGCATAAACAGAAAATTCGGATGGAATCAGCTGTCATAGATGTTTTTATGCGGTATGCCTGGCCTGGCAATGTGCGAGAGATGGAGAATGTGATTGAGTATGCAATAAATTTTTGTAGTGGAGACGTCCTTAAGCTTGATCACCTCCCTTCATATTTGTACCGGGTACCAATGCAACGTTCATTTCAATCCTCGGTTGATTCGTATGAACGATCTGTGATTCTTTCCTACTTAGAACGATATGGGGACTCAACAGAAAGCAAGCGTCGCATAGCTCAAGAGCTGCATATAAGTCTCTCTACCTTGTATCGTAAATTAGGTGCCGGGTACAAAGTTTAAAGAAATTCTCTCAATTGCGTTACATGTGTGAAGGTTACCGCGAGAGTTGAGCTCTTGTGGTGCAACTTTGTACCCGGTACCAAATTTCATGAGAAATACTGGTTGACAAATCCGAATATCGGTGTAATGATAAGTTATGATAACGTTTTCAAGCGTTAGATTTGAAAGAGCCAGACATCAGCTAATTGCTTTTTGCTATGATGTTTACTGTTGATTTATGGTTCTTCCTTTGAATAGAGAGGTAGTGCATGAGTACCACAGATAATTATTTGCTGGAATTACGGAATATTACAAAACAATACCCCGGTGTTTTGGCATTAAACGAAGTCACCATGAATGTAAAGAAAGGTGATGTGCATGGATTAGTCGGAGAAAATGGTGCGGGAAAATCGACTCTCATAAAGGTATTAGCCGGTGCCCACGCTCCAAATTCAGGCGAAATTGTATTTGATGGTCAGTCATATCCTTCACTCACACCTCACCAAGCTATGGAATTAGGAATAGCCTGTATCTATCAGGAACTCAATCAAGTTCCCTATATGACAGTAACTGAGAACATCTTCCTCGGACGCGAATTGAAGCTGGGAAATAAACTGCTCGACCTAGCTGAGCAGGAAAAGCAAACCAAAGACGTTCTTAAGGAATTCAATCTCGATATTGATCCCAATACTCCTGTTGGAATGCTCGGTGTAGGTCGAAGGCAGATGGTGGAAATCTGTAAAGCAGTTCATGCAAAAGCTCGAATTATCATCATGGATGAGCCTACAGCAAGCTTGAGTGAAAAAGAGACAGGTGAGTTATTCAAGATAATTGAAAAATTGCGACAGCGACACGTTACCATGATTTATATCTCACACCGATTGGAAGAGGTAAAAGCCGTATGTAATACACTGACCGTAATGCGAGATGGCGAAGTTGTTGCAAATAAGACCATTGAAGAGGTAACTGTTGATAATATTGTTCGGCTCATGGTTGGAAGAGATATAAAACACAAGTATCCGAAGGTTCTGGCCCAAATTGGTGAAACTGTTCTGGAAGTGAAAAAGTTCACCCACAAAGGGGTGTATGAGGATATCGAATTTACTGTACGTGCAGGTGAGATTCTCGGAGTTTCTGGCTTGGTTGGTGCTGGCCGAACTGAAATGATCCGTGGTCTTACAGGAGCCGATCCCATTGATTCGGGCGAAGTCTATATACGAGGGAAGAAGGTCACCATTAAAACACCTCAAGACTCTATTAAAGAGGGAATTGCCTTTCTCACTGAAGACCGAAAAGGGCAAGGCCTCGTCCTTCTCCAGACAGTCGAATTTAACACGACGCTGGTAAATCTGAAAAATTTCAAAAAGCGAAAAAGCTATTTGGATTTGGCTGGAATGAAGGAAGCTGCCGAAAAGATGGTGAAAAGTCTCAGGATTAAAGTACCCGATGTCATGACCCTGGCTGGACAACTCAGTGGTGGTAATCAGCAGAAGGTTGTTATTGCAAAGTGGCTGCTTTCAGAAGCTCAGATTTTTATTTTTGATGAACCCACCAGAGGAATCGATGTCGGTGCAAAAATCGAAGTATATAACCTCATTAACGAACTTGTGGCAAACGGTGCTGCCGTTATCATGATCAGTTCAGAAATGGATGAATGCATGGGTATGGCTGATCGCATTATTGTCTTCCACGAGGGTCATGTAATGGGTGAATTGGATCGTGAAGATTTTACTCAAGAAAAAATTATGTACGCAGCCTCTGGCTATCATATTTAGGAGATGTCCACAATGAATCGATTACGATGTGCTGTTATAGGCTTAGGTCGCCTAGGCTATAAACATGCTGCAAACTTAGCTGGTGTTATTCCACAAGCGGAACTGGTTGCTGTTTCAGATGTCTCGAAGGACTCCTTGGATTTTTTTGTAAGTAGATACCCACAGGTGCAACCATACAGCGATTACCAGGATATTCTGAAGAGGTCGGATGTTGATGCAGTGGTCATTGCTTCATCAACAAGTACCCATGCGGAGGTTCTTAAGGCGACTATTCTTGCCGGAAAACCTGCTTTCTGTGAAAAACCACTCAGCTTGAACTGGGAAGAGGCCTTAGAGCTTCAGGCATTAGTTGAGGAGCGAAATGCGTTTGTGCAGCTTGGGTTTATGCGAAGGTTTGATTCGGCGTATGTCGGAGCAAAACACCATATTGAAAGCGGAGCTATTGGAAAACCGGTTTCACTACTCGGTATAAGCAGAGATCCCTCGTGTCCACCAATAGCTTTTGCAGAAAAGAGCGGTGGACTTATTATGGATCTCTGTGTTCATGATATCGACCTTGGCCGCTGGTTCCTCGGTTCTGAAGTAACAGAAGTATATGCACGTGGTGCGGTTGTACGGTACCCGGAGTTGGGGAAAATTGGCGATATTGACCATGTGAATCTGGAACTTACTTTTGCCAACGGCACGGTTGCTTCGCTTGAGGGCAGCAGAAACAGTCAGTATGGCTATGATGTGCGAACAGAGGTCCTCTGCTCTGAAGGGGCAGTGAATATTGGTACTATTCAACAACAAGGACTTTCTCTCTTGAATGCACAGGGTACACAAAAAAGCTCGGTTATAGGGTTCTTAGAACGATTTGAACAAGCCTACCGTGCTGAGTTGGAGCAGTTTGTTTCCGATGTGCGAGAGGGCAATGCACCAGCTGTTGGTGTAGCTGATGGTGTAAAAACTATGGAAGTAGCATTAGCTGCTAATGAATCAATGAGATTACATAAACCAATAACGATAGATTAATGGAAGGGTGAAGCATGAAAAAGAACGAAAATACAGAGATTCGCACAGGCGATGTAGTGCAGGATACCAAAGCTGGGGAAGTCAAGGAGAAAGAGAAGAAGGTGAAAAGACGGGGCAGTCTCGGAATTATTCTGAGTCTCATCGTGCTTTGTATCATTATGACCATTCTATCACCAAGATTTCTCACAGTTGCAAACTTGACGAATGTGCTCTCACAAGCAACGGTAAGTGCGATTATTTCAGTTGGTGAATTCTTAGCAATCCTTACTGCTGGAATTGACCTCTCAATTGGTTCTATATTGGCAATTTCAATCATGATGCTTGGTATTTTCGCTGTAAATATGCAGATGAATCCGATTCTTGCAATCATGTTGGCGTTGGCGGTAGGAACACTCATTGGATTGTTCAATGGACTGTTGCTTACAAAGCTGAGATTGCCACACCCATTTATTTCGACCATGGGTACAAAAATGATTGCTCGTGGTCTTGCTCTTGCGGTCACAGCCGCCCAGCCGATTAGTGGATTTGCCGGATCTATCCAGTTTTTGGGAAGCAAGTCGATTGGCCCGGTTCCAGCGAGCGTTCTTGTTGTCGTGGTAGTTTACGGGATTATGTTCTTATTTATGAAGCGAACAGCCACCGGACGACACATTTACGCAGTGGGTGGAAATGTTGAGGCAAGCCGACTCAGCGGAATTAATGTTAACAAGGTGTTGCTGATTGTCTATTCACTTAGTGGCTTCTTTGCAGCACTTGCTGGACTGTTACTCGTAGGTCGTGTAAATGCAGCATACCCACTTGCAGGTGTCGATTATGAGACCGATGCAATCGCTGGTGTAATTATCGGTGGTGCAAGTTTCTCCGGTGGTGTTGGTAAGATTGTAAATACGGTTATTGGTGTACTGATTATTGCCGTGCTGCGAAATGGGTTGAATTTGTTGAACGTTGACTCGGCTTTCCAGACAGTTGCCATTGGTGTGGTTATTATCCTCGCTGTATATCTTGATGTAGTAAGACAAAAATCTTCAGTTATTCATAAATAACTGATTGGTGTAATTGGCTTTACGGAGGTGTTGTTTAGTGCCTCCATAAAGAAATATAAGATTTTCATGACCGTCAAGGAGGTACACATGAAAAAAACAATCGTATTGTTGATGGTACTGGTTCTAATTGCCAGTCAGGTCGCTTTGTTCGCACAGGGAAGAGGCGAAACAGCTGACTCTGGCAAGATGAAAGTTGCTGTAGTGCTTAAGACTCTCAGCAGTGAATATTGGCAGAGAGTTGTCAATGGTGCTGAAGAGGCTGCAGCGAAGTATGATGTTGAGCTCATCAAGTTAGGACCACCTACCGAAGATGCAGTTGAACAGCAGATCAATATGGTGCAGGATGCATTGACTGCAAATCCAGGTGCACTGGTGTTCTCTCCGTCACAGCCTCCTACAGCTGTTAACGTATTGAATGCAGCAAAGCAGCAGGGAATTCCTGTAATTTTGGTTGACACTCCAATGCCAGAAGATTTCAAGAACTTTGCTACTTTCATTGGAACTGAGAACTATGATGCAGGTAAGAAGGGTGCACAGGCTATGGTCGATGCTCTTGGAAGAGTTGGTCGAGCAGTGGTTATTGATGGTGCTCCTGGAAATCCTTCAACTACTCAGCGTGCTGATGGTGCTGAAGATGCTTTCAAGGCAGCAGGTTTTACTATCGTTTCACGACAACCGGGTTACAGCGATCGTGAACGTGCCTACACAGTAATGCAGAACATCTTACAGGGTAACACCGATATCGATGTAGTGTTCTGTTCGAATGATGAGATGGCTCTTGGTGCTCTTCGTGCTCTCGAGCAGGTCGGCGTAAAGGCTATGGTATTAGGAACAGACGGAAACAAGAGTGCATTAGAATCCATTCTTGCTGACGGCTTGTTCGGAACTGCAGCTCAGAAGCCCGAAATGATGGGTTATTTGGGTGTTGAGAATGCAATCAAGGCTGCTAACGGCGAAACAATCAACATTCGCATTGACTCTGGTGTAGACATTATCACCAAAGCAAATGCACAAGCAGCTCTCGATAATTTGAACTAAATGTTTTTTTTCCATGAGATGGGGGCTTCGGCCCCCATCATCATATGGAGTAAAATTATAATGTAATTTTTCCAGAGATATGCTGCAGCCAAAGTTGCAGGAAATGATCTGGGCGTACAGCTGAACGTCCCTTGGTTTGGTTGTGTGATGGTTTTGGTAAGGGAATTGTTTGCATGGATGGAGTATAGGTATGGTCGCAGCAAAGGTACGTGTGGGAATCATTGGAACGGGAGGTATCGGATATCAGCATGCTGTGGATATTGCACAGCTTGGACAGGCAGTCGTTGTAGCACTAGCCGATCCCGATGAGCAGCGAATGCACTCTGTTGCTTCTCTGGTGGGAAATCCGACTTGTTACGCTGACCCCAATAAACTTATTGATGACTCTTCCGTGGACGCTATTGTGATAGCTTCTCCCGATGCAACTCACGCCGATTTTATTCTCAGGGCACTTGCAGTGCAAAAACCGATATTTTGTGAGAAGCCGCTTGCGACCTCTGTTGAAGATGCCTTACAGATTCTTGAGGCGGAAACAAGAATTGGGAGGAAACTGATTGCAGTCGGGTTCAACCGGAGATTTGATCCTGCCCATGTCATGGTGAAAGAGACCATAGAACAGGGAAAACTAGGTCGTGCTTTGCTCTGGAAAGGTGTGCATCGTAATCCATCTGCAATGTATAACAATGAAGGATCGTTCATCCTGAATAATTCGGCCGGGCACGATGTGGATTCCGCCCGATGGTTATTGGGTGCGGATGTGGTAAGCGTGTATTCCTGGGGGATTCGATCTCATGATGAGTTAGATGAATCGGCACAGGATTTACTGTGTATCAACCTGGAGATGAATAATGGATCACGGGCAGTCGGTGAAATTTACGTAAACGCTAGATACGGGTATGAGGTCGCAGTTGATGTAGTATGCCAGGACGGGGTGGTTTCAACCTCTCCTAGACAAGTAATTTCCATACGACATGAACGAACTCATGGTACGGCAGTTTCAGATGATTTTAAGGACTATTTTCTTGATTCATATGCACGAGAGATATCACAATGGATTACATCATTACAAATGGGTGAATCTTTCACAGGTGCAGATGCATGGGATGGGTATTGTGTCATTGTAGCAACTCAGGCTGCAGGGAAGTCATTAGCCCTTGGGACAAGTGTTCAAGTAAAGACTATAGAGAAACCTGAGTTATACAAAAGAGATTCACACATATAGATACCGTAGGTAGAATCGGTTTGAAGTGTGAGTTCGTAGGAGGCTAGTATGCTGACTTTTTCTGCAAATATTGAAATGTTTGCTCCGCCAATTGATTTTTACGATCGTTTCGCAGCCGCTCACCAAGTAGGTTTTTCTCATGTTGAATTCTGGTCATGGCAAAATAAGGATCTGTCCAGGGTTGCCTCAATCTGCAAAGACCTTTCCTTGGGAATTAGCTCAATAAGTGGAGATGGTTCTGAATTTTCGCTTTGTGATGATCGACATCAGAAATCATACATTGAGTATGCTCGGGCATCTATTCAGGCAGCTCACAAAATTGGGTGCAAGACGCTGGTGATTCACTCGAATGCTCTTGATTCACAAGGCCAGGTAGTTGATTCCTATGCCGATGTTCCACCTTTTAGACTATATCTCAATATGCTGAGAACGTTAGAACTGCTTGTACCTTATGCTGAGCAGGAAGGTGTAACTTTTGTGCTTGAACCATTAAATATTCATGTTGATCATCGTGGAAATGCGTTAAATACCATTTCACAGGCAGCCCATATTATTGAGAGTGTAGGGTCTCCACGAATACAGATTTTGTACGATATGTATCACATGCAAATTGAACAGGGAAATCTGATCCAGACATTCAGACAGTATCAGCAACACATCGGTCTGATTCATATTGCCGATAATCCAGGAAGACATGAACCGGGAACCGGCGAAATTAACTATGCAACAATATGTAAAGCTCTGGCCATTGAAAAGTACAAAGGTGTGGTTGCATTCGAACTTTCTCCTGAAACTACGTTTGAGGCGGCAGCGGCAGCAGTAATGTCTTTGCACTCAATTGGGTGAGAACTATGATAAGTATCAAGGATATTGCCAGACTTGCAGATGTTTCTGTTTCCACTGTTTCGCGAGTTATTAATGGGAAAACATGTGTTGCTGAGGATAAGAGACTTCGTATAGAGCAGGCGATTAAAGAGACGGGATTCGTTCCAAACCGTGCTGCACGTGATATGGTAATGAAAAATACATCGAAGGTAGGGATTTTTTTGCCTGACACCTTCAACCAATTCCAACGTCAGCTGTTCTCTGAGATTGCTCATAATTTGGAAGTTTTCGGGTACTATTCAAGCTTTTTCTTTGTTGCTACCGATAAACAAGGTGAACAGGCATGCTTACAGAAATTAAAAAGTGAACGATTGGATGGTGTAATTCTCTTAAGAGAAATTGAGATTCCAGAATTTCGCACATACCTTCTGCAGAATCACATTCCAACGATACTTGTTACGTTTGAAAACGCTCATTGGGAAGGCGCAACCAGCATTCATATAAGTGAGGAGGAGGCTGCTGCAGCCGCTGTTTCCCATCTCATTCAGTTGGGACATCAAGAGATTGCGTTGATGGGAGCTAAAAAATTCTCATTCGGAACTCAACGAGAACTCGGTTATAAGCGGGCGTTAGACCATGCAAGCATACCATATAATCCGGAATTAACTATGTATGTTGATTCGTATAATATTCCACAAGGGAAAATGGGTATGCAAAAGCTGCTTGAACGGAATGTTCCATTTACAGCACTTTTTGCTATAACCGATGAATTGGCGTTAGGTGCTATCAGGTTGCTGCAAGATTGTGGATATTCAGTTCCGCAGGATATCTCAGTGATTGGGTTTGATGATATTGAAATATCTTCGTTCACTATTCCGCGTCTCTCTACCATTCAACAACCATTAAAAGAGATGGGTCGCTTAGCAGTTTCTCTCTTGCACGATAAGATAAAGCATGCGGTGCAGGAGCAGAGAAATATCCATCTTCCGTTTGTTTTAATTGAACGTGAGTCGACTGTTTGTCGAAATTAGGTGTGTGCTGTTTGGCCTTCAATTATGTAACAGGCTTCAGCTTTGCACCGCAGCTTTCCCGGATAATCAACGTTGGCTGAATTTTAATATCCTTTCCTCGTCTCGTTCTTTTTGATTCAATCAGTTGCAGCAATCTTTCACAGGCAAGTACAGCAAGCTCTTCTCTTGGTTGGTGTACCGTAGTGAGATGTGGGTGAAAATAGGTACAGAGCTCTACATCGTCGTACCCCACGAGTGCAATATCTTCGGGAACCCGAATCTGTTTTTGTCTAAGTCCTTCCATAATCCCCAAAGCCATTACATCGGTATGCACGCATACTGCAGAGATTGATTCAAATAGGGCTGTATGATTCATGACGAGATCATACCCGGATTGAAATGTTCTATCTCCATAAAGGACTAGGTGTGAATCATCGGAAATGCCTGCACTCTCGAGGGCGGCATGGTACCCTCTTCTTCGTTGTTCGTATTCGTCATCGCCGGAGGCAGAAACACAGAGAATGCGCGTATGCCCTAGTGAGAGTAGGTGTTCTGTTCCCACATATCCACCTTTAAAATGATCAGCATACACTTGGTTGATTCCCTCCAACTTCTCTGTTTCTTGGTGGAAGTGGAGAAACACAAACGGAATTCCTGAATTACGAAGAAATTCGAGGGTCTCTGGATGAATCTGGGATCGAACAATTATGAGACCATCAACTTTCCGTCTTACAATCAGGCGTTTAATGACGTCAGCTCCGGTATAGCGATTTTCCTTAAATGCAATGATGAGGTCCATATCCCGACGCTCGAGGGTTTCTCTCAGCTGGGTGTGCAAGGAGCCGAAGTAGAGGTTAATGCCGAACTCGAGGTAGTCATCCGGATAGATAATACCAATAGTATGAGTCTTGTTTGTACTTAATCCGCGAGCATTTGCATTAAATTCGAAGCCCTGTTCTTGGGCTATTTTGCGTATTCGTTCTCGTGTTTCAGGGGATATAAGGGGGCTGTCATTCAGACTTCGAGACACGGTGGACTGAGATACACCGGCGAGTAGGGCTATGTCTTTTGTTGTAAGAGCCATCGACTTCCACCTATTGCATACGTATGCATATATCGTAATTGTTGAAATCACATTTGTCAATCAGTAAATAGCATAGTTAAATATCGGTAATTCACAATATAATTCTTTACAGAAGGGTGTTTTTCGTGTAGTATATGTAGCTATGAAACCGTATGCATAGAGATGATAATCGCGTGCATGCATGGGGGTAGTGTACCTACCAGAAAATCTGGATATATAGGTCAAGAAGGGGCATCAGGAAGTCTCTTTTTACTGACTTATGGAGGGGAAAGTGATGGATAGAATCCAAGTTGGCATCATTGGAGCTGGGCGAATTGCCTATGTGCATGCACATAATATTGTGAGAAATATCCCTTTTGCTGATGTGAAAGGTGTTTCGGATCCTTATTTGACCGAAAAGGCAAAAGCATGGATTTCCGAATTAGGCATTACGAATATTTATGACAACTACCAGGCCTTATTACAGGATGATGAAATCCAGGCAATTATTATCTGTTCGCCGACTGACACTCATGCCCAATTGATTCGTGAATCGGTACAAGCAGGTAAGGATGTTTTTTGTGAGAAACCCATGGACTTGAATTCAAGTGAGATAAAAAAGACTCTCGAGGTAGTTAAAGCCTCAGGTAAAAAAGTTCAGGTAGGTTTTAATCGACGTTTTGATCATAATTTTGCTGCATTGCGTGAAGCTGTAGTAACCAAGAAAATTGGTGATTTACATCTCGTCCGGATTACTTCTCGTGATCCATCTCCACCACCAGTGAGTTATGTAAAATCTTCCGGTGGTCTGTTCAAAGACATGACTATTCATGATTTTGATATGGTTCGTTTCTTAACCGGTAGTGAGGTTGATGAGATTTTTGCCTATGGGTCAGTATTGGTCGATAAAGCTATTGGCGAAGCTGGTGATATAGATACCGCTGTTGTTTCGATGAAAATGGCAAATGGATCTATTGCGTATATTGAAAACTCTCGAAAAGCCGTCTATGGATATGACCAAAGAGCTGAAGTTTTTGGATCTGCAGGTGCTATGGAATCGAGAAATGATGTGCCAAACACAGCAATATTCAGCGGGAAAGATGGAGTGACCGGTGAAAAGCCGCTCTACTTCTTCCTTGAACGTTATAATGATGCTTTTACCGCAGAAATGAAGGCTTTCCTTGAAGCTGTACGCGATGATGTTGATGTACCTGTTGGTGCTGTTGATGGGCTTAATTCTGTGCTGATTGCAGAGGCGGCTTTGAAATCATTGCAGACCGGCAAGAGTGTAAAAGTAGCTTACTAAGAGGATCTGAAAATTATGAAGACTGCACTAAACCGTATTACCATGCCTCAGGTGCCTTTGCGAGTGTTTCTTGAGGCTGCTAAAACAATGGGATTTGATGCTGTTGAGGTGCGTAATGACCTTGCCGGCGGTACTATACTCGATTCTATGCAACCACAAGATGTTCGTGAAATTTGTGAAAAAGTGGGTATAGATATCATTACTATCAATGCATTGCAGAGATTTAATGACCGTGAAGAGTTTCTAGATGCTCGTGTGCAGGAGTTTCGTCAGTTAACTGATATTGCCCGCGATGCAGGAATTACTGCGGTGGTGCTCTGTCCTGTTAATGATTTGGATGAATCGCGATCCTATGATGAGCGTATGGCAGATACAGTGCGGGCATTGCAAGTGTATGGTCCTGTGTGTAGAAAATCTGGTGTGCTCGCATACTTGGAGCCCTTAGGTTTTCCACAGTGCAGTCTTCGGTTTAAAAAGGATGCTGTTGCGGCCATACAGCAGTCTGGATTTGAGGATTGTTTTAAAATTGTTCATGATACTTTTCATCATTACCTTGCCGATGAACAAGATATTTTTCCTCAGATGACTGGGCTCATTCATATGTCTGGTGTGTTGGGAGGAAAAGCTCCTTCAACAATAACCGATGATGATCGAGTATTGGTAACTGAGGGTGATGTTATGGCAAATAGAGACCAGATAGACGCACTTCGTGCTGAAGGGTATGATGGGTACTGTGCCTTTGAGTGTTTTTCACCTGAGGTGCAAAAGTTAGATGCAGCTGAACTTGCAGAGGGGATTCACCAGAGCTTGTCGCTGTTGTTCTAACGAAAAAAGGAGAGGAGAAGAGCCGTAATGATTTTGAAAAAAGAGACGGATTTTAGAAAAGGTTATCATCCAATAACAGAACTGAATGGCAAACATAGTGAAATGCTTCTGGACTTTGGAATTCTCACCTTGCACAAGGGAGATGAGTGGTCATGTGATCTCAATCTGGAACGTGCATGGTTGCTTATAAAAGGCTCTGTAGAGTTTGTGTGGGAAGGAAAGCGTCAAAATGCAAAACGGTTCTCATGTTTTGATGAATCACCGTCAGTACTACATGTTCCGGCACGAGTTTCCGTCACTATTAAGGCGATTGAAGATAGCGAACTTTGTGTGGAAAGGTCTGTGAACGAGAAGTCTTTTACTTCTACGTATTATAGTCCATCAGATATCCGTAGCGATGTGTTTGGTGCCGGGGTTCTTAATGAGGCCTCAATACGGACTGTGCGAACCGTGTTTGATGGGGAAATAGCTCCTGAATCAAATATGGTTCTCGGTGAGGTAATCAATCATCCAGGAAAATGGTCCAGTTATCCACCTCATGATCATCCGCACCCTGAAATTTATCACTATAGATTTTTCCCGAAACAGGGGTTTGGCGTATCATTACTCGATGAAAATCCGTACCTTGTAAAAGATGGTGATAGTTCGCTCATTTTTCCCGATAAGACACATTCCCAGGTTGCTGGGGCGGGATATGCAATGTATTATATCTGGATGATACCACATCTTCCGAATGACCGCTGGCTTCCTACGACTCGTTATTTCCGAAAGGAGCACACATGGATGCTCGAGAAAGATGTGAAAATCTGGCCAGAATTACCGTATTCCGAGTGATCGATAAAGGAGGATGTAAGTTATGAAGAAAATACGTTTGACCATGGGACAAGCTCTTGTCAAATTTTTAGATAATCAATATGTCGAGTTTGACGGACGTGAACAGAAGTTTGTTGATGGCGTTATGGGCATTTTTGGTCATGGGTGTGTGGTCGGTATAGGTGAAGCACTACAGGAATCCGATCACTCGCTGAAATTTTATCAGGGACATAATGAGCAGGGTATGGCACATGTTGCGATTGCATATGCAAAACAACATAGCCGTAAGAAGATTTTGGCCGTAACCTCCTCAATTGGACCCGGTGCTCTGAATATGGTGACTGCAGCAGGCCTTGCAACCACGAACAGAATTCCTCTGCTGTTACTTCCGGGTGATGCGTTTGCCTGTCGGCAGCCCGATCCAGTGCTCCAGCAGGTTGAACAGTTCAATAACTATACAGTTACCAGCAATGATGCATTTCGTGCCGTTACACGCTATTGGGATAGGATTGAACGACCTGAACAACTTATGAGTGCCGGTATACAGGCTATGCGCGTGTTGACCGATCCCGCGGAGACTGGTGCGGTATGTCTTGCCTTACCTCAGGATGTACAGGGTGAAGCATATGATTATCCCGAAGAGTTCTTCCGTAAACGAGTACACGTAATTGATCGTCGACCCCTTTCACAGCGAGGAGTTGAACAGGCTGTTGAACTAATCCGAGCAGCAAAACGTCCTTTGGCTATTTGTGGTGGAGGCGTTCGTTATTCGGAGGCGGGAGAAGTGTTTGGCGATTTTTGTGATACTTTTACCATACCATTCGGTGAAACCCAAGCTGGAAAGAGTGCAGTTACCTGGGATCATGCCATGAATCTTGGCGGTATGGGAGTAACTGGTGGGCTTGCAGCCAATATGATTGCAAAAGATGCTGATCTCATCATCGCAGTGGGAACGCGACTCTCCGACTTTACTACCGGAAGTAAGTGGAGTTTCCAGAACCCGAATGTGAAAGTGCTCAGTCTTAATGTGCAGGGTTTCGATGCTTATAAAATGGATGGAACCCCTTTATTATGCGATGCAAAGGCCGGTTTGGAAGCTATCAAGGTAGAGCTTGAACGTATTTTATATGCTCCCGAGGCAACCTATGCTCACGATATTGAGCAGGCAAAATTAGCTTGGAAAAAAGAGGTTGATACTCTGTATACCACAGAGATGGGTCCGAATGGTATCTATTCTCAGATGAGAGCATTAGGAATCATGAATGAAGAGGTATTTGAGAAAGATGCTATCGTAGTAGGTGCTTCGGGAAGTCTGCCTGGGGATTTACAGCGTGTCTGGCGATGTCGGACACCTGAAGTCTATCATATGGAGTATGGGTTCTCCTGTATGGGCTACGAAGTGCCAGCGGCATTAGGTGCCAAACTCGCTGCACCTGATCAGCCGGTATATTCAATGGTAGGCGATGCTAGTTTTGTTATGCTGCACTCTGAGCTTCTTACAAGTATTCAGGAAGGTGTGAAAATTAATGTGATGCTTTTTGATAACAATGGGTTCGGGTGTATCGACAATCTGCAGAGAAGCCAGGGAATTCCTAAGTTTGGTTGTGAACTTCGGTATCGAAATCCAAAAACTGGAAAGATTGATAGCGGTGGAGATCTTATTCCTGTGGATTATGCAAAGATTGCTGCGGGGTATGGGTGTAAGACCTGGACTGTTCGTACAAGTGATGAACTGAGAGCAGCATTGAACGAGGCAAAAAAGAGTCCTGTTTCCACATTGATTGATATTAAGGTGGACTGGGATTCCATGACAGATGGATACTTGAATTGGTGGAGAGTGGGAACTCCTGCAGTCTCAAAGAAAGACTCAGTTGTTGAAGCACATGAAAAACTCATGCAAGAAGTTGCAAAAGTTAAAGAATTCTAAGGATAGGGTCGTATGGACAAGAAAAAGGTTAAGTTAGCAATTGCTCCGATTGGTTGGACAAATGATGATATGCCCGATTTGGGGCGTGAAAATACGTTTGAACAGTGTGTCAGTGAGATGGCTTTAGCAGGATTTACCGGAAGTGAAGTAGGGAATAAGTATCCTAAAGACCCTGCAGTTCTTAAGAAGGCTCTAGATCTTCGTGGTATACAGATTTGTAATCAGTGGTTCAGTAGTTTTCTAACTACGCAGGATTATGAATCGGTGGAGAAGGCTTTTATTGAGCAAATTGATTATCTTGAACCCCTTGGGTGTCGAGTAATTGGTCCTGCTGAACAAGGGTTGAGTATTCAGGGTCAGATTAACACCCCAGTTTTAACTGCTAAGCCCTATTTCTCAGAAGAACAGTGGGCTAGTTTTACCTCAGGAATGAATCGTCTTGGAAAGGTTGCCCGTGATCGGGGATTCAAATTGAGTTACCACCACCATATGGGTACTGGGTGCCAAACTATGGAAGAGGTTGATCGTTTTTTAGCAGAAACTGATCCTGAATTAGTGTGGCTCACCTTTGATTCGGGGCATTTTGCTTTCTCTGGTGTGGATCCTATAGAAGCAGTGAAGCGATACATTAAGCGTATTGGACATGTTCACCTTAAGGATATTCGGCCTGCAGTTTTTGAGAAGGTAAAAGCAGAGGATATGAGTTTCCTAGATGCGGTTCGTGCGGGTGTATTTACCATACCTGGCGATGGTTCAATTGATTTCCCCTCAATCTTTGCAGTTCTTGAAGATGCTGGATACGAAGGATGGATGGTTGTTGAGGCAGAACAAGATCCTGCTCTTGCCAATCCGCTTGAGTATGCTTTGAACGCACGTAAATATATTGCCGAGTATACAGGTTTATAGGAGAACTTCTCCTTGTATAGTGCCCTTCGCAGATTATCTGGGAAGGGCATTTTTGTGATAATTCCCTTATATTTAACCTCTAGGGGTGGGGTAGGTAATGTTTCTAGACAAATACAATTAATTATGTTTTAATGAAGCGTGTATTTTGTATCGTGAGAAACATGATTGTAATGTAAAAAAACTGAAGGAGTCGGCATGGGTGTATGGCACATGATAGCAGCTTGTTCATTGCATAGAGGAGCGTACTATGAGTTCAATTAAATCATTGGAGCGTGCCATTGATATTCTCTTCTCTTTTTCTGGAGAAAAGCCTGAACAAACACCGTTGGAGATTGCTGAGTCGGTCGGTATTCCAGTTCCCAGTGTATATAGATTTTTGCACACATTCGTGAAAAAGGGACTGCTCGACCAGAACAAAAAGACTGGGTTATATTCACTGGGATTTGACTTATTGCGGCTTGAGGCTGCGCTACGAAATAAGTTGAGTATGGAAGAGGTGATGAAGCCAGTTCTTGAGCATGTGGCTGCTCTTACAAATGAAACAGTGCAAATAACTATTCTCAATAAAGAATACGGGTTTCTATTATTTTCAGAGGATAGTCCGAATCCTCCTCGTTTCGTACCGGAATTTGGCAGCCCGGTACCACTCTATGCAGGATGTACCGTGCAGGTAATTATGGCATATCTTTCAACACAGGTTCAGGAAAAAATCCTTTCTGGGGAAATTAAGAAATATGGTCCCAAATCGATACTCTCGGCCGAGGAGCTTCGTGAACGCTTGGCGGAGATACGCCGTGATGGATATGCAATTTCCTATGAAGAGTACTATCCAGGATCTTTGGGGATATCGACCCCCATCTTTCTTTCTGGAGGAAAAATTTTTGGCTCGTTGTCTGTGTCCGGCCCTATTGAGCGGTTTGAGTATAAGAAGGACGAGGTCTTACAACTTCTCATTGAACAGGCACAGATTTTATCCAATCGTATTTCTATTCATGAGTCATATTAATAACAGTGCTGATAATAGTCAGTTAATTAAAGGTACTGGTTCAGCTGGTTTTTTGGATTCGTGATTTAGCACCTTATTAATATTATGTATATGGGCACGATATGCTTCAGTAGTTTTTACATAGTCTCCCTCAATAATCTTATCAATTAACAACTGGTGCCTTTCTGGACTATAGAAGTAATAGGCATGATCTTCAGCGGCATACTTCATCTCTTCTCGAATGAGTTCATTTAGCGTGTTGTATATTGAATTAAACAGATGGTTACCACATGCTTCAATCAGGTGTTCGTGGAAGCGATAGTCTGCTTCAATACGTTTGTAATCATTACCTTCAGCAATCGCTTCGCGCATGATTTCCACTTCTTGTTTTAACTTATCCGTAACTGATTTTCTAAAATCCTGATTGTTCGCGTAGTAGACGAGCAGATACCAAAGTCCTTGCTGTTCCATAACCAATCTAAACTCAAGAAGATCATAGAAATCGTTATCGCCAAGAAGTATTGACCACGTTAATGCCTCTTTAGAAATATTTGAGCTGCTGCATACATAGGTCCCCTTGGGAACGCGGGCTTCTAATACACCGAGATGTTGGAAAACTTTCATTGCTTCACGAATTGAAGATCTTCCAATCTGGAATTTGTCAGCAAGTTCGTGTTCAGTGGGGAATTTATCACCAGTCTTGTATCGACCGGATGCAATGAGATCCTTAATTCGCTCCATAGCCTGGGCTACCACAGTTTTTTGTCTAATTGGTCCCGTTGTCATCAGATATCTCCTAAATTTTATCCTATAGTATTATTGTCTGACTTTAACTCAAAAAAAGCAAGTATTTTTATTTATTTTTATGAAAAAAATATTTGTGTAAAAAATGTTTGACATATTTGAGTATTGTAATATAATAGGATTATAAGTCAAAAAAAACTTTAAAACTATTTGTTTTAGACAAGGCTAGCTTTAAAGTTAGCATAAATGGTTCAGTAGACAGAATCAATTATTAAAAGAATTAGGTTTAGATGAAGTTTGGGTAAATAGAGTTAAAAAGTTCTATGGCTATAAAGGGGTGAGTTGAAAGCTTTAAATTTTTGCATTCAATAAATCGTGACACAAGGACTGTTGGATGAGGGGAAAACATGAACGATAAGAGAAAAATCTTGGAAATCAAGAATTTGACAAAAAGGTTTCCAGGTGTTGTTGCACTTTCTAATGTTAGTTTTGATGTGATTGAAGGTGAGTCTCACGTAATTCTTGGTGAAAATGGAGCAGGGAAGTCAACTCTTATTAAAATTATAACTGGAGCTTATTCAATTGATGAAGGTGACGTTCTTTTTAATGGTAGTTCGTTGAAGGGGAAAAATGTCAGAGATAGTATGGATTTAGGAATCGGATGTATTTATCAAGAACTTTTACTTTTTCCTGATCTAAGTGTAATGGAAAATATTTTCATAGGGAATGAGCCGAGAAATAAAAAAGGGTTTATTGATTGGAAAGAAGTTGAAAATAAAAGCAGACAAGTTTTAAACAATATTGGACTAGATATTACTCCTAATAAATTGTTAAACGAGCTTGGCACAGGCCAGCAACAGTTAGTGGAGATTGCAAAATGTCTTGTAAAAGAAGTCAAGCTGATCATTATGGATGAACCTACCTCTAGCTTGTCGAAAAAAGAGATACAGATTTTATACGAAGTAGTCGAAAAACTGAAAAAACAAAATATTACCATTATATTTATTTCCCATAAATTAGATGAAGTTATGAAGATTGGAGATAGAATCTCAATTTTAAAAGATGGAGTACTTACAGGCACATTTGAAAAACTAAAAACAACATCCGATGAGCTTGTGAGTAAAATGGTTGGGCGATCATTTACTTCAGCATTTCCTAAGAACAGCGCTGAATCAGGTAAAGAAGCATTAGAAATTGTAAATTTTAATTCTAAGAAGAATTTTGAAAATATTAATATTTCAGTGAAACACGGGGAAATGGTTGGTTTGTACGGTGTCGTTGGTTCTGGAAGAACAGAATTAGCTCGAGCAGTATATGGGCTAGATTCTAATTCTACTGGAGAGTTGAGGGTTAGTGGAAGAAAAGTAAGGATTAATCATCCCCACGATGCCATTCAAAATGGATTGGCGTTTCTAACTGAGAATAGAAAAGAAGAGGGTCTAGTACTCGAAAATACAGTCGAGTTTAATATCAATTTAGCAAGTTTACATCAGATTGAGAAGCGATTTTTAAAACAAAAAGAACTACAAACTAAAGCTTCACAAAAAATCAAAGAATTAAATATTAAAACACCTGATACAAGTGCATTGTGTCTAAATCTAAGTGGTGGAAATCAACAAAAAGTTGTAATAGCAAAATGGCTTCTAACGGATCCAAAAGTCTTAATCATTGATGAACCAACCAGAGGTATTGATGTTGGTGCAAAAATGGAGGTTTACCAACTTATTAACATGTTGATTGAGAATGGATGTGCAGTGCTAATGATATCTTCTGAATTGCAAGAAGTTGTTAGAGTATGCGACAGAGTGTATGTAATGAGAAACGGTAACATAGCAGGTTGTTATACTGGTGATGAAATAACAGAAGAAAATATTGTACGAGCATCAATTGGAGGATGAGAATGGGGAATGTTAAAGAGTTATACCTCTCCACAAAGGGAGCGATTAAAAAAGTAACAAATTCAACAGGGCCTTTGTTAGCTCTTGTTTTGATTTCATTTATTCTGGCACTAGTGAGTGATAGATTTTTATCTGTTCGAAACATCATGAATGTTTTTCGGCAATCGTCAATTAATGGTTTTGTAGCATTGGGAATGATGTTTGCGATATTAACTGCGGGTATTGATTTGTCTGTTGGATCTTCATTAGCTTTCTCCGGAGCAGTTTTGGGTATCACTGTGGTAAAATGGGGACTAAATCCTATTTTAGCAATAATTTTAAGTTTATCAATTGGTACGTCGATTGGCATTATTAATGGTCTTCTATTGACAAAATTACGCTTGCCACACCCATTCATTTCTACAATGGGAACGATGAACGTTTTTAGGGGATTAACTCTAATTGCGATGGCAGCAACTCCTATCTCAAACATGCCCTCATCAGTTAGGTTTATTGGAGCTTCATTTATCGGGCCAATACCAATAAGTTTCATCTCGTTAATTTTGATGTACATAGGTGCACACTTTTTTCTAAATAATACTAGAACTGGTCGATATATTTATGCTGTCGGCGGAAATAAAAATGCTGCTGAATTATCTGGAATTAATGTTGATAAAATACTAATCATTGTATATGCACTATCCGGATTTATGGCTTCCATCGCCTCACTTGTGCTTGCTGGGCGTGTAAATGCAGTCTATCCTTTAGCTGGTGATGGTTATGAGATGGATGCGATAGCAGCTTGTATTATTGGTGGAACTAGCTTTTTTGGAGGTAAAGGGACAGTTTGGGGAACTCTAGTTGGAGCTTTAATAATGGGAGTCATACGTAATGGGCTTAATTTATTAAATGTATCTTCTAGTTTGCAAACTGTTTCAATAGGAATAATTATCATTATCGCAGTTTATATTGATGTTCTTAGACAACAGCAATTAAAAAAAGTTAAGTAAAAAGATTAGGAGAAATGAAATGGTTAAACTAAATTGTGGGGTTATTGGATATGGGCGACTGGGGGCATGGCATGCCAAAAATATAATGCGCAACACTAAAGCAGAATTGTGTGCAATTGCTGATCCAATCCCTAGTGTATTAGAGAAAGCAAAGAATGAAACCGGAGTTGAAAAATGTTATACCAACTATAAAGAGATGTTAACTGATCCAAATATCGAAGGAATAATTATTGCATCGCCAACTAAGTTTCATTTTGAGATTCTCATGGATACCATTGCTGCGAAAAAAAGTATTTTTATCGAAAAACCAATTACTTATACGGTTGATGAGGCTGAAATCATTTGTAAAGAAATTGAAAAATCTAAACTATATTTACAAGTTGGATACATGAGAAGGTTTGATCCCGGACATGTTGCTGCAAAAAGAATGATTGAATCTGGTGAGATTGGAGAGCCCATTTACATCCAAGATTGCCAAAGGGATCCAAATGGACCTCCTGCTGCATATGTTCCTGAAAGTGGTGGAATCTTTGTTGATATGGGAATCCATGATTTAGATTGTGTGCGATGGTTAATGGGAAGTGAAATAACTTCGATTTATGCACAAGGGGCGGTGTTGAAGCATAAATATTTAAACGATCTCAACGATGTAGACGAAGGCCAAATGATGCTTAAATTTGCAAGTGGAGCTTTGGGTAATATAGAGATTAGTCGTAATGCAAATGATATTTATGATACGAGAACAGAGATTGTTGGGACAAAATCAAGCGTATTTATTGGGCAAACTCAATTGACTCCTTATACCAAAGTTGGTAAATGGGGGTTCCAGTATGATGCAGCAAACTGGTGCTTAGGACGATTTGAAAAAGGTTATGAATTGGAAATTGAAGCCTTTATTAATAATGTCCTAGAGGGGATAGATTCCCCTGTACCGGCAATTGATGGATTAGCCGGATTAAAATTAGCGAAGATTGCAACGAAATCTTATCAAGATGAAGTTGCAATAAGAATAGAATCCTAGGAGGAAAAGGATGGTTAAAATGACTAGTGCTATGAAGAGAGTGTTGTTCGTAATGATGGTACTTCTCATCAGTGTATCTTTCGTATTTGGTGCCGGGAAAACTGAGGAAAGTAGTAGTGATTCTTATGAAATCGATGTAATTCTGATGGCTGTTAACAGCGATTATTGGAACATGGTTTCTGCAGGTGCTTACAAGGCGGGGGCTGAATTTGGTGTAAAAATTAATATTATGGGACCTGAAGCAGAGACTGAAACAATGAAACAAATTCAGATTATTGAGGATTCAATTACAAGAGGTGCTGATGCAATAGTTCTTGCGGCATTACAACCTGCTTCAACTATGCCGGTTTTGGCAGAAGCTGATAGCGAAGGAATACCTGTAGTATTAATGGATACTGGAATTCCAGAATATGCTAACCAAGTTTCATATGTGGGTACAAAAAACGTAGATGCTAGTGCAAAAGCAGGTGAATTCATTGGTAATCAACTAAAGGCGGGAGATAAGGTCGCTGTAATTCGTGGAGTTGAAGGTTCTCCAACTCATGATGATAGAGCTAAAGGATTAATTGATACTCTTAGTACCATGGGTATTCAGGTGGCAACTATACAACCTGCAAATAGTGAAAGAGGATTAGGAATGACTGTCGCGGAAAATATCCTTATGTCGATACCTGATCTTAAGGCTATCTATTGTACAAACGATGAAATGGCTCTTGGTGCCCTTGAAGCTGCAAAGGGTGCTGGGAGAGAAGATTTAATCATTGTTGGTTTTGATGGATCTGGTGATGCTTTGTCTTCAATTCGGGAAGGTGAATTGACTGCATCCATAGCTCAGAGCCCAATTAATCAGGGTTATCTATCAGTAAAGGCTGCTGTGGATCATCTTAATGGGAAATCTGTGGAAAAAAGAATTGATACAGGAATTACTGTTGTAACAAAAGACAATGTTGATTCATTACAGAAATCTATTAATGATGAAATGGCGAAATGGTTTAAGTAAAAGTTACACAAACTAATTGTACTTAACCTATAGGAGTCTAGCACAGAAATCGATTAAACGGTTTTTGTGCTAGTCCTTTTCAAAGAGGTGATAATGAGAGGCAATAAAGGATTTCTGTTAATTTCTCCATTCCCACAGAAAATAAACCGGTTTTTTAAACCAGAACAAATTGTTGATTTAGATGAAATAATTACAGTTAAAAATCTGGGTGATGAGGATATTGATTATGATTTAATTGATTCGTTGTTACCAGACACAATTGCAATTATCGGACAATTTGATTTGCCAAAAACACGATTAGAAAAAGCAAAACAATTAAAAGTAATATTTAATTCAGAAGGTAATTTTGCACAAAATATTGATTATGAATATTGTTTCCAGAATAACATCTATGTACTTAATTGTGGTGAAGCCTTTGCTCTTCCCGTTGCAGAGATGGCTTTGGGTTTTGCTCTAGATTTAGCACGTGGCATCACTAAAACTGATAAAGAGTTTAGGAATAATAAAGAAAATTATTTAGCGGAAGCTTGTAAGAATTCAGTTTTGTTGTCAGGAAGTTCGGTAGGATTAATTGGGTTTGGGTTTTTAGGGAAATATCTTATTGATTTGCTACGACCGTTTAACTGTAATATTCAAATTTTTGATCCATGGGTTCCAGATAGTGTTATTAGGAAATATTCAGCTGTACCTGTATCACTTGATGACGTTCTATCCAGTTCAAAGTTCATTTTTGTTTTAGCAGGTGTTACCAAAGAAAATGAATACATGTTAAATCGAGAAAAGTTGTCAAAAATTTCTAGAGACGCATTTTTTATTCTGATGAGCAGAGCAGCAATAGTAAAATTTGAAGATTTAGTGAGATGTATACGTGAAAAACGATTTGCTGCAGCCGTGGATGTCTTTCCCACGGAACCTCTTAAAGATAACCATGAAATTAGAAAATTGGATAATGTTTTACTCTCATCTCATCGTGCTGGTGCTATACCACAGGCATATGAGAAGATAGGAAATATGATTATCGAAGATTTAAAATTGATTCTAAAAGGACTCCCTCCAGTAATCATGCAACAAGCAAGAAGAGAAACAGTTGGGAAATTAAAAAATAAGCCTTCAGCTTAGATTTATGAAATGAAATTATTCTACGAAGTAATAGCGAAAATTAGATACTGAATTCGATATAAAATCTTTTACTATAGTGAGAAATGCTAAGGCAAATTTTAAATTTCTTCTTTCCTAGATTAGATTCTAGTAGAATTTACACATGTCGATTAACAAGTGCAACTGTGGAACTAAATATGAATGAGAGAGTCTGATTGATTGCAATAGATTAATATAGCTCTCTTCCAAATTTGTTTCTATATTGCGGTATATTTTTTAATTTTATCTCTTAGTACTATTGTCTGACTTTAAGACGGAAAACATGTATTTTCGTGAATTCGGTCGTAAACATTCATGAAAAAAATGTTTGACATATTTGAGTATTGTAATACAATAGGATTATAGGTCAAATAAGACTTGGTTTTTCAAAGGAGGAACTTATGAAAAAGTTACTTATTGCTGTGTTGCTAATCGCTATGGTTAGTTCATTCACAGGCGTCTTTGCTGCTGGACAGCAGGAAAAGGCTGATGACCAGATTCGTATTGGTATTTCAATTGGAACCCTGAAACAAGAACGTTGGGTTCGTGAAATTGAAATGTTCCGCGAATATGGTGAAGCAAACGGTGTAGAAATTCTTGTTCAGTCTGCAGAAGATGATCCTGCAAAACAGGTCTCTCAGGTTGAGAACTTGTTGTCACAGGGAGTTGACGTTCTTATCGTTCAAGCTTTGGACTCTGAAGCAGTAGGTGTAGTTATTGAACCTGCACATGCCGATGGTGTTCCTGTAATTGCTTACGATCGATTTGTTCGCAACGGAGATTTGGATTACTACATCACTTTTGACTCTGTGAAAGTTGGTGAAGTCCAGGCTCGTTTCGTTGTTGAACAGGCTCCTAAGGGCAATTACATTTGGTTGAAGGGCGGTCCAGAAGACTTTAATGCTCACTTGGTATATCAGGGACATAAGAATGTCTTGACTCCTTACATTGAACGTGGAGACATTAATGTTGTTCTCGAGCAATGGTGTATTGGTTGGGATCCAGAAGAGGCTCTTCGTCATACAGAAAACGGACTCACTCTTTCCAACAATAATATCCAGGCAGTTATTGCTTCTAACGACGGTACCGCAGGTGGTGCTATCCAGGCTCTTGCAGCTCAGGGATTGGCAGGTAAAGTGCCTATAGCTGGACAGGATGCGGATATTGCAGCAGCTCAGAGAATCGTTGAAGGTACTCAGACTGGTACAGTGTACAAGCCTCTTGCATTACTTAACCGTGCAGCCATGGAGGTTGCAATGGCTCTTGCAAAGGGTGAAGATCCAAAAACAGCTGTTGATTCTAAGCTTGGTGTATGGACTCAGTTAGACAACGGAACCAAGATGGTCGATTCTTTCTCAGTTGATGTTATCGCAGTTGATAAGAACAATATCGATGAACAGCTCATCAAGAGTGGATTCCACAAGTTGGAAGATGTTTACCGAAACGTTCCTCAGAACCAGTGGCCAAAACTGTAACTGATTAGGCTGGGTAAGTATCGGCACGGGGGTAGCTTCTGCCGCCCCCATACAATTGAATTGTGGAGAATATCATGATAAACACCATTTTAGAAATGAAAAGCATAACCAAGGACTTTCCCGGTGTGCGTGCATTAGACGATGTATGCCTGTCGGTGCAGGAGGGTGAGGTCCATGCAATTTGCGGTGAAAATGGTGCAGGTAAATCCACATTGATTAAAGTCCTGAGTGGAGTGTACCCCCAAGGAACCTATGAAGGTAGGATTTTAATTAATGGTAGTGAGTATACATTTTCCGGCACCTCTGCTGCAGAGCGGGTGGGAATTGTCTGCATTCATCAGGAGTTAGAACTGATTCCCGATTTAACAGTTGCAGAAAATATCTTTCTGGGAAAGTATGCGAGTAAGTGGGGATTCGTGAACTGGAATGAAATTTATGCAAAAACTCGTGATTTATTAAAACAGGTTGGGTTGCATCGTGAATTGAAAGATGAAGATGCAAAATACGTACTGCCATCAGATATAATAAAGCAATTAGGAATTGGTCAAAGACAGTTAGTCGAAATAGCAAAAGCCCTCGCGAGAAATGCAAAAATTCTCATACTCGATGAACCTACAGCTGCACTCACAGAAGCGGAAGTTGATACGTTACTTGGTATTCTTGAAGAGCTACGAGCGAAGGGCATTACCTGTATCTACATCTCACATAAACTTGATGAAGTTATGCGTATCGCCGACCGGGTTACCGTACTCAGGGATGGTAAAACTATTGGTACAGAAGACATATCTCATATTGCAAAAAGTGACATTATTCGTATGATGGTCGGTCGTGAATTGACCAATCTTTTCCCATATAAAGATCACCAACGGGGTGAAAAGGTCTTGGAAGTACGAAACTTCAATGTACAGGACCCCGATATTCCAGGCCGTCTACTTATCCGTGACGTCTCAATTGTCGCCCATAGGGGTGAGATTCTCGGTATTAGTGGACTCATGGGAGCTGGAAGAACAGAGTTGTTTACCAGCTTGTTTGGTGCTTACCATGCAGGAAGTGATGGTGAAGTCTATATAGATGGCAAACAGGTAGAAATTAAAAATCCTGTACATGCTATCAACCACGGACTTGCGCTCGTAACTGAAGATAGAAAACGATTCGGTTTGATTCTCGGTATGGATATAAAAGAGAATACGACTATGGCTTCTCTTGAAGAGATTTCTCACCTCAGCGTTATAGACATGAATAAAGAGATTTCTCTCACCCAGAAACTGATTGACAAATTAAAAACTAAAACCTGGGGAGTTGAAGAAAAAGCAAAAAACCTGAGTGGTGGAAACCAACAGAAGGTAGTATTGCAAAAAGCACTACTTACAAAACCAAAAATTCTCATTCTTGACGAACCGACTCGTGGTATCGATGTTGGTGCAAAATTTGAGATTTATAAGATTATGAATCAACTCGTCGAAGAAGGGGTAGTGATTATCATGATTTCATCGGAGCTTGAAGAGATTCTCGGGATGAGTAACAGAATCTATGTGATGAGTGAAGGGAGCATAACCGGTGAATTTGCTGCAAAAGAGGCCACTCAAGAAAAAATTATGCGAGCAGCAGTTGGAGGAGAAGTATGAATTCACTCAGAAAATACATTAAGTCAATCAATCTGAGAAACTATGTGATGATTGGAGCGTTACTGGTCATCTGGATAATATTCTATTATTTAACCGATGGTTCGTTCTTATTAAGTAGGAATATTTCCAACATGGTTCGGCATATGGCAGTTGTGGGTATTCTTGGTATTGGCATGGTCATGGTGATCATTACCGGCAATATTGATTTATCCGTTGGTTCAATTTTAGGTGCTTTAGGAGGGCTTGCTGCAGTTTTGCATGTCTGGAATGGTGTAGGGCCCTATACTACAATTTTTATTGTTCTTGCTTTAGGTATAGTGATCGGATCTTTACAGGGATCAATTATTTCGTATCTGAAGGTTCCAGCATTTATCGTAACTCTTGGTGGCCTGCTAATATTCAGAGGTGTCCAGCTGGGACTTACAAAAGGTATTTCTATTGCTCCTTTTGCTGATCCTTTCCTCGTATATGGTCAAGCATATATCGCACCACCTATCGTGTGGATTATTGCAGTTGGGTCTAGTGTTGCCCTAATTCTACTTGATTTCTTTAAAAGACAAGCACGTCTCAAATATGAATTTACAGTTTCTAGTGTCCGTGCATTTGTCGTGAAGAACGTATTTATCACTGTTCTGATTCTTCTTGTTGCATATGTTCTCAATAGTTATCGTGGTCTGCCCATGCAGGTCTTTGTGATGATTGTCCTAGTAGTAATATTTACTTTCGTTACCCAAAAGACCACTTTTGGAAGAAGCATTTACGCTATGGGTGGAAACTATGAAGCTTCACTCTATTCAGGTATTAAAGTTAAGCGAAATTTGGTTATTGTCTATGCTATTAACGGCTTGATGGCTGGTATAGCAGGTATTGTTATTACCGCTCGACTCAACGCAGGAACACCTACCGCCGGTATGAATATGGAGCTGGATGCGATTGCTTCGGCCGTTATTGGTGGTGCAAGCATGAGTGGCGGAGTTGGAAAAGTATATGGTGCAATTCTAGGTGCGCTCTTCATGGCTTCAATCGACAACGGCATGAGTATGATGAACATTGATGCTTATTGGCAGTTCATTGTTAAAGGAATTATCCTAGTTTTCGCAGTTTGGTTTGATATCTATTCGAGTAAAAAGTCTTAATCCAGAAGGGGAATTACTATGGCAAAAAAACTGCGTATAGGTGTTATCGGCACCGGCAAGATTGGACGATTACATTTGGAGAGTGTCTTGCATCACATCGGCAATGCTGAAGTGGTGCATGTAGCTGACCCGTACATGAGTGATGAGGTTAGACAGTGGCTTCGTGAAAATGGAGTTAATAAGTTATCTGAAAATGCATCTGCAATTATGGAGGATCCTGAAGTAGAGGCAGTGATGATTTGTTCTCCAACTACGTTACATGCAGAGCAGCTTGTAGAGGCGGCAAAAGCGGGAAAGCATATTTTCTGTGAAAAACCGGTGCATTTTGACTTGGAAAAAATTTTAGAAACCCTCCAGGTTGTGAAACAATCTGGTGTAAAATTCCAGATTGGATTCAATCGAAGATTTGATCATAATTTTAAACGAGTTCGTGAAGAAGTTTCGTCTGGTAAAATTGGTGAGCCTCATGTGGTGAAAATTACCTCACGTGATCCAGCTCCGCCACCTGTAGGGTATTTGAAAACCTCTGGTGGAATCTTTATGGATCAGATGATTCATGATTTTGATATGATTCGCTATTTATCGGGGAAAGAGGTAACTTCTGTATATGCCCGAGGTACCGTACGAATTGATCCGGTAATTGGTGAACTTGGAGATGTCGATACTGCCTTGGTAAGTTTGGAATTTGAAGATGGCACGCTTGGTGTCATAGATAATTCTCGACAGGCTGTCTATGGATATGATCAACGTGCCGAGGTCTTTGGATCAAAAGGATGCTGTATAGCAGACAACGATTCCGATACACGAGTTTCGGTTCTTGTTGAAGGTGGCGTAACAACCGATACACCTCCCTATTTCTTTTTGCAACGCTATTTCTTTGCCTACGTAGAAGAAATGAAAAGCTTTGTAAATTCGGTGCTCAATGATACCGAGCCAGTGTGTTCCTATTACGATGCGATTCTTCCTGTGGTTATTGCTAAGGCAGCAAAACAATCGCTTGAAGAGAATCGCCCAATAAAAACGGAAGATATTCTTAGCATGCAGCGCATACAAGAATTCTTAGCATAATTAATTACTATGGAGGCATAGATATGAGTAAATGGCAAATTCCACCGGCTGGTGGACACATGGAAAGACCGAGTGGGCTGTATTACCAGACCATGAACGGGTACGAAATCGAAGAACGACTCAAGAAGAACGACATTCTGATTCTTCCTATTGGAAGCACGGAAAATCATGGTAAAAACGCCTGTTCCGGTGAAGACACCTTCCTTGTTACCCGGCTTGCAGAGGCAGTTGCCCAAAAAGTAGGATGTACGATTGCAGAACCTATTTGGTATGGATCTCACCCGTTCCACCATCTGGGCATGCCCGGTACCATCGTAGTTCCCGAAGAGGACCTCGCTGCATACATTCGTGCAGTCATCGCAGGTTTCTGGAATACTGGATTCAGAAAAATCATTCTGTTGAATGGTCATGGACAGGATTATGTGATTCCTTTGGCGATTCATCAATTTGCCAAGAAGTATCAGGTGCCTTCTATTCTGGTGAATGTGAACTGGTGGTTTGTAATTCCTGAGTATATTAAAGACAAGGCTCACGGCGGGCCATTTGAAACACCATTTATCCATGCAGATGAATGTGAGACATCCTTCTCTATGGCATTGTTCCCTGAATTGATTAATCAGGAGCATGCTGAGAAAACGACTCCTGCAAGTATATTCCCAAAAGGACATATCAACAAGTCGGGTAGTGCATACAAGGAAGAATCCCCCATTGATTTCTGGTGTCAGGTTGGAGCTTCTGCAATAGAAGTGGTTTCAACACCTGAAGGAGTGGTAGGTGATGCTACTTTGGCAGATCCTGAAAAGGCTCGTCCCGGTGTATATGCAATCCTTGATTATCTTGAGAAGCTGCATAATGACATTCTAGAGATGTATCCTGCTGGGAAACTTCCTCCAATTGAATACATGAGTATGCGTGATAAGGATGAAATTGAGGCTGTCATGAAGGGACCACTGAATGGTGGCAAGCACTTGTACACCCTTGGATACCCCACCTAATAGGAACAATACATGGCAAGGATTATTGCAAGCGTTACACCAAACAATACACAATTTGGCCCCTTACTCTACCCTGGAGAGCTCGAAAGAGCCATCCAGGAGTTAGGAGAGCTTGGGTATGATGGTATTGAGTTGAGTTTAAGAACACCACAGGATGTCGATAGGAATACGCTTGAGAACATGCTATCTCGTGCTAACATGCAGTTGGTCTCGATTGCTACTGGCCAGAGTTTTATTGAGGATGGGTATGCCGTCTTCCATGAGGATAAGCACATTCGTGAGCTGACTGCCGAGCGCATCAGAGGGTACGTTGACCTTATTGCATCTATGGGCGGTAAATCAGTTATCCTCGGAGGAATCAAGGGAAGATTAGGCCGGGCGAACCCTGAGCAACAATTTGCTCATGGGGCAGCTACGATCGACTCATGTTTGGAATATGCCGAAAAGAAACAGATCATGCTGTTGTTAGAGGCTATTAACCGCTATGAGACGAATATCATGGTCACTGTTGAATCTTGTGCAGAGTTTGCTGAAAAGAGAGATTCTCCCTACCTAAAAGTGCTTGCCGATACGTTCCACATGAACATTGAAGAGGTTTCTCTTAAAGGTTCGCTGGATACGTACGCAAAGCATATTGGAGCCATTCATTGTGCCGATAGTAATAGATTAGCTCCAGGAATGGGACATGTCGATTTTCAAGAAGTACTGAAAGATATTGGTCAATATCCCTATCTTCAGTATCTAGGAGTAGAAGTATTGCCACTACCAGACAGTCATACGTGTGCAAGAACGGCAATAAACACATTACGAAGTATTACCCGTGGGGAGAAATAAACATGCGAGCATTTTATGTTGAAGCTGATTTTGTGCCAAAAAAAGGGTACAAACTCTCTAAAAGAGAAGAGGAAACCAAGCGTTCTGCTCGGGGAAACTCTATTTGGAAAAATATTCGGGGAAGTGTGACCGATCGACCCGAACCCGAAATTACGAAAGATAAACAGGTTAAACTACGTGTTGGAGCTGCAGGAATTTGTGGAACCGATGCTCACCTGTTGAAGAAAGATGCAGACGATTACACCTTGTATGATGGCCACTCAAAGTATCCAATTATTACTGGACACGAATTCTCCGGCGAAGTTATTGAAGTTGGAAAAGCTGTTACGCGGTTGCAGGTCGGAGATTTGGTAGGTATTGAGTCTATGCATTGGTGTGGAGAATGTGATGCCTGTAGAACTGGTATGTTCAACCAATGTCAGATGCTTGAGGAACCCGGACTCACCTACGATGGTGGATTCGCTGAATTTGCTGTCGTGGAAGAAAAGTACTGCTACAAACTGAATGACATTCAGAATTTTTACAACGATAAGATGACTGCTCTGGAAATGGGTGCCATGATTGAACCGGTAGGTGTCGCCTACAACGGATTATTCGTTCGTGGTGGTGGACTCAGACCTGGTGGGCATGCTGTAGTATTTGGTGCAGGACCTATTGGTCTAGCTGCAGTTTCTTTATTAAAGACTAGTGGTGCTGCAAAGCTGATCTGTTTTGAAACTACTGAAGAACGGCGAAAACTGGCGCTTGAAATGGGAGCCGATTACGTGTTCGACCCCATTGCTCTTGCAAATGAAGGTACAGATTCTGCAGATATGCTCATGGACCTTACGGATGGCAGAGGCATTGCTCTTTTTGCAGAGTGTGCTGGAGCAACTAAAGCAACCTATCCAGTGATGGCACGATCTCTAGCTATTGGTGGGAAAACCATTCAAATAGGTCACACTGTAGGACTTACTCCGGTCGATTTGTATCCGTATCAGTATCACGCTGGCATGATCAGTGGATCCAATGGTCAGTCGGGTCAAGGAATCTATAGCGATGTTATTGCACTGATGGCCTCCGGTAGAATCGATATGTTGAAAATGGTAACTGCCCGAGTTTCTTTGGAAAATATAGGTGAAGGATTAGAGATGGCAGGAAACAGAGTTTCTGGAAAAGTGCTGGTAAGTTGCAGATATAACTAAGAGAGGAGAGAAAAAAATGAAAGCAAAGATTGCGTTTTTACATGGCCCCCATGACCTGCGTGTCCAGGAGGTTGAACTACCAAAGTTGAAGAGTGACCAGGTCCTCATCAAAATTAAAGCTGTGGGAATTTGTGGCTCGGACGTCGAGTGTTTTGAAGGGAAATCTGCTGAAGGCCGATACGACATTGCACCTTATACTCCCGGTCACGAGTGGGCAGGACAAGTCGTAGAAATAGGATCTGAAGTAACAAGTGTGAAAGTTGGGAATAAGGTTACCGGTGACTGTGTCATGGCCTGTGGTAAGTGCATCAACTGTAAGAACGGCCTCATGCCTTCTGCCTGTTTGAATATGCGTGAGCTCGGTTTTAGACCCGATTCACCCGGAGCCATGGGCGAATACATGATTCTTGAAGAGCAGTATACTCACCCCTTCCCGGATGATTGGGACTATACCATGGGTGCATGGGTAGAAACCTTCTCAGTTGGTTACTGGGGTATCTGGGGTAATGGTGGCTTCTGTGATGCTAGTGACGATGTCGTAGTTCTTGGAGCTGGTCCAATTGGACTCTCTGCAACCATGACTGCAAAAGCCTCAAATGCTCGAGTTATCATGATTGATCCTCTTGCAAGCAGAAGAGAAACTGCATTGAAATATGGTGCAGATGATGTTGTTGATCCTACTGCTGGTGATGTTGCTGAGCAAATTCGGAAGTTAACAAACGGTCATGGTGCTACTGTTGTTGTTGAATGTTCTGGAAATGACAAGGGTATTGCATCTGTGTTTGATATTGCTGGACACAGTTGTCGTGTTGGGTTCGTTGGTCACTCGATCGGACGCAAGGTTTCTGCAGAACTTGGAAAGGTTATCTGGAGCAATCTGCGCATTGTCGGCTCGGGTGGAACTAAGAATTTCCTCCCTCGAACTATTAAATTCCTCTCCAGATTAAAGGATCATTATGATTTTGCTGCATTGAACACACACCATTTTACCTTTGATAAAATACATGATGCTTTTGATGTTGCTGTTCACGATAAGGCAAATGCAAGAAAGGTTATGATTACCTTTGATTAATTAATACTGTTGTGTATATGGGGGATAGGGAATAGCCTGTCCCCCTGTTCGTTTCTTAATTTGGGAAGTCGCTACAAGTGAGGTTGATATATGAAATTTGCTGTGAATGAAAATACAATCATGCAATGTGATTTAGTTGATTTTTTACGGGTTTGTAAGCGTGCAGGGTTTTCTGCTGTGGAGATTAGCTATGCAAAACTCAAGGATGCACTTCGATTTCTATCTCCTCAAGAAATCGTGCAAGAGTTGCTTCCCATGCACGTGCTATCGGTTAATGCGTTCGAAGATGTGTTTCTCACTCCCGAAGATTCTTGGGCAGCGGTTGAAGCCGAAGCTCTCCTTTTTGGAGAGTTATGTAAGAGTATTTCATGTCCTGCAGTCGTTTTACCATCAAGCCGCTGGTATGATAAGTTTGGCAAACTCCCAAATCATGATGAAATAACCCGCTTATATCGAACTCGTCTCATACGTATGAAGGAGCTTTTTGCTCCATTCAATGTTACTGTCATGTTTGAACCTATCGATTTCTCAGAATTTATTGTAGGTACTGTAGACTGGACTAACGAGATTTTACATACCCCTGAACTCTCTGACCTACCTGTAGTTCCAGATATCCACAATATGTATAGAAACGGCGAGGGTAGTCGGCAACTACAACATCTAAAGAATCCCATTGGCATTTTTCATATTGATGATACCATGTCCGGGCCAGTTGAATCACTTCATGTTGCTAAGAGTCGCATGTTCCCTGGGGAAGGTGTTGCTCAGGCTGATATCTGGATTCAGACAGTCGTTGGTATGGGATATAATGGTTATTATTCGCTCGAACTTTTTGACGACCAGATCTATAGTATGGACCCACAGCAGGCTGCTAATCTATGTATGGAAAAGCTCGTCGCATTTGAAAAGAGCTTACTCTAAGTACAGAATGTATACCTGTTTTTAAAATATTCAACAAAAAAAAGGTTTTGAATTATGGTAAGCGGAGTATTATTATTCATTATATGAAAAATATTTTACAATGCGAAATAGATTGTATCTATATGTTGTACAACACAATACGAAGGTGTGGTATCATAGTGGGAATAAAACTTGCATTGGCTATCATGTATTTTCACTTGACAGGTAGTAGTATGCTTGGTAGTATCAATGTATAGAATATTACAATGCGAAATGAATTTTATATTGTAGAAAACTAAAAGAAGAAGGAAGGTAACGTATGAGTGAAGCTGCACAATATGTACAATCATTAATTTCACGGGCTCGTGAAGCACAGAAGACCATTGAATTTGCATCGCAAGAACAAGTCGATAAGGTTGTCGAAAGCCTCGCATGGCATTCAATTCAACCCGAATTTGCACAAAAATTGGCAGAGTTTGCTGTCGCAGAATCCCGAATGGGAGATGTCCCAAGCAAGTATGCAAAGATGATGAATAAAGTTCGTGCCGGATACCTTGATATGAAGGGTGTGAAAACTGTTGGTATTATCGAAGAGAATAATGAGCTCGGTTTGGTTAAGATTGCCAAACCTGTTGGCGTGGTAGGTGCTTTAGTACCTTGTACAAACTGTGAAGCCACACCGGTTTTGAAAGCCTCCTGGGCAGTTAAAACACGTAACGCCATTATTCTTGCTCCACATCCACGAACAAAGAAAACAAATGCTATGGTCACAGATCTGTTGCGTTCAGTTTTAGTTAAGCATGGTATGAATCCAGACTTGATTATCAACATGGATCAAGTCAGTCTCGATAATAGCCAAGAGCTCATGAGTCAGTGTGATTTGATTCTTGCTACCGGTGGTGGCGCTATGGTTAAGTCTGCCTATTCGAGCGGAACACCAGCATATGGTGTAGGTGCCGGAAATGCTGTTACTATCGTTGATGAAACTCAGAATCTTAATGAAGTAGCTGAAAAAATCAGAAAGTCAAAAACCTTCGACCAAGCCACCAGCTGCTCCTCAGAGAATGCTGTGCTCGTATTAGAAGATATTTACGATAATTTTATTAAGGCAATGGAACAAGAGGGTGGGTACCTTGCAAGTGCCCAGGAAAAAGAACAACTGCAGAAGGCAATGTGGCCCGATGGACATACTCTGAATCGTGATGTAGTCGCACAGCCTGCAACAATTATCGCTAAGATAGCTGGAATTACACTTCCCGAAGGTAAGACGTTCTTTATGGTCGAAGAGACTGGCATTGGTGCTGACTATCCCTTCTCAGGAGAAAAGTTGTCTGTTGTCGCCACCGTTTACAAGTGGAAGGAGTTCTCAAAGGCTGTTCAAATGGTGAATGATATTACCAATTACAGTGGTGCCGGACACTCTTGTGGAATCCACAGTTCCAATAGAGACCGAGTCCTTGAACTTGCAGAAAAAGTCAAAGTATCTCGAGTAATGGTTAATCAGCCACAGAGTCTTTCTAATAGTGGGGCATGGACAAACGGTATGCCGACAACCTTAACACTCGGTTGTGGAACTTGGGGTGGAAATATCGCCAGTGAAAATGTCACTTTCAAGCATCTCCTGAATACCACGTGGGTAGCCTTTCCTATAGCAAGTAGACAACCTTCAGACGAAGATTTGTTTAGTGAAGCTGTAAGGAAGGAGACGCTTTAGTCACACACAAGGAGAAAAGGAGATTGACTATGTCTAGAGAACATGAGCTGGATCGTTTTCATAAAATGAAGGAAAAACGTGTAGAAGGGGGAGGAAGTGCAAAGAAGGAACAACAGAAGAGTAAAGGTAAACTCTGCAGCCGTGATCGCATAGACACCCTGCTCGATAAGAAATCCTTTATTGAAAGCTTCCCGTACGTCACTGCCCGTTCGACCGATTTCGGTATGGACAAACATCGATTCCTCGGTGATGGTGTAGTCGCAGGTACCGGATTGATTGATGGACGACAGGTCTGGCTGTTCTCTCAGGACTTTACTGTTCTTGGTGGATCTCTGGGCGAGCAACAGGCTGAACGTATCAACCGTGCACAAAAAATGGCGTTGCAGACCCGGACTCCTTTTATCCAAATAAATGATTCAGGTGGAGCAAGAATTCAGGAAGGTGTCTATTCGTTAGATGGATACGGAAAAATATTCCGATCTAACATAGATGCCTCCGGAGTTGTTCCACAACTTTCGCTTATATTAGGACCGTGTGCTGGAGGAGCAGTATATTCACCGGCACTCACTGACTTCGTTTTTATGGTGGAGAAGGTGAGTCAGATGTACATAACCGGACCCGATGTCATAAAGGCAGTAGTTGGTGAGGATGTCACTCATGAGCAACTCGGTGGAGCTTCTACCCACAGCAAGCGAAGCGGTAATGCCCACTTCCATTGTGCGGATGAAGCAGAATGTTTTGCTTTGGTCCGAAAGCTGCTTTCCTATCTCCCCTCCCATAATGGTGAATATCCACCAATTATTGAGAGTAAAGATTCCGGTTCACGAAAGACTGAAAAAATTGCGCAAATTATACCTGAGCAGAATACCCGTGCATATGATGTTAGAGATATTATCCAAGAGGTCTTTGATGCAGAAAGTTTCCTCGAAGTTCACAAGGAGTATGCGACAAACATTGTAGTCGGTTTTGCTCGTCTCGCTGGACGATCGGTGGGAATTATTGCAAATCAGCCAAAGATGCTCAGCGGAGTACTCGATATTAATGCATCTGATAAAGCTGCTCGATTTGTTCGAGTATGCGACACCTTTAATGTTCCCGTAATTTCATTGGTGGACATTCCTGGATATATGCCGGGGACCGTTCAGGAGTACGATGGTATCATCCGTCATGGAGCCAAACTCCTGTATGCCATCGGTGAGGCTACGGTACCAAAGATTTCTCTCATATTGAGAAAAGCCTATGGTGGTGCCTATATTGCCATGGCATCCCGAGCTTTAGGATACGATAGAGTTCTTGCTCTTCCTTGTGCTGAAGTCGCTGTTATGGGTGCTCAGGGCGCTGCAAATATTATTTTCCGTAAAGAAATTGCTGCAGCACCTGATCCAGCACAAATGCGTAGACAGAAAATTGATGAATTCCAGGAGAATTCAATGAACCCCTTTGTGGCGGCAGCAGCGGGATTTGTGGATGATGTAGTTGCTTTCGAGGATGTACGGAAAGAATTAATTCGTTCTCTTGAGTCTCTTGCGAGTAAGAAAGAGACGAGAATTGAGCGAAAACATGGGAATATGCCATTATGATGTTTGCTGTAATAGGTTTTATTCTAGGTGCTGTTCTTGCAACTGTTCTTTGCAGCCTGCGACATGGTGGATTGAAGTGCGGTAGCTCGAAAAGGAGAGAAAAGTCTGATCATTTTCTTCAAAGTGACCATGATAGCTCGTCCTGGATACAAAGAACCGATTCTGCTGGAATTCCCGATTTGCATATGAATACTTCATCTCTGCATAAAGGTAGAGTAGTTAAGAGAAGATGGGATACTCTGTAAATATCATAGAGCCCATGTAATACAAATATAAACATTCAATGGAGGATGTATATGAGTGAAAAGTATAAAAGCCCATTACACAAAATGGCAGAAACAACCCCAACAGATTTCTGGAACGATTCTTGTTCCATAAAGGAACTTGAATACGCTATTGAACATGGAGCAGTGGGAGCAACCACAAACCCTGTTATTGTAGGAAACGTACTAAAGACTGAAATGCCTCTCTATGAAGATCGTATTCGTGAACTCATTGCAGAGAATCCTGAAGGTTCTGAAGAAGATATCGCATGGAAACTTAATGAAGAGATGGCTGTTACAGCTGCTAAACTTCTCATGCCTGCTTTCGAAGCTTCTAACGGTCAGAAGGGAAGAATTTCTATTCAGACCAATGCAAAATATTATAAGAATTGGAAGTTGATGGCTGATCAGGCTGTTCACTTCAATTCACTTGCCCCTAACATGCAGGTGAAAATGCCTGTTACCGAAGCTGGAGTTAAGGCGATTGAAGAGTCTACAGCTCAGGGTGTAAGCGTAAACGCAACAGTAAGTTTTACAGTTGCTCAGGCTGTAGCAGTTGCTGAAGCTGTAGAACGTGGTCTTGAACGCCGCAGAAAGGCTGGCGAAGATACCAGCACTATGAGCCCAATTTGTACCATCATGGTTGGTCGCTTGGATGACTGGTTGAAGATTGTGATGAACAAAGAAGGAGTCTTGATTGATCCAGGCTATCTTGAGTGGGCTGGTGTTGCAGCATTCAAAAATGCCTATAAGATCTTCAAAGAACGCGGCTATAAAACTCGTCTTCTCGCAGCAGCCTACCGAAACCATATGCAGTGGTCTGAGTTCATCGGTGGTGATGTCTCAATGACTATCCCACACAAATGGATTAAACGTTTTGCCAATTCCGATATTGAAGTGGTTGATCGAATGCAGAATCCTGTTGATCCTAAGATCATTTCGGAGCTCAAGAACAAGTTCCCTGAGTTTGTTCGTGGATACGAGCCAGATGGCATGAAGCCTTCTGAGTTTGATTCATACGGAGCTACTGCACGGACACTGCTTGGATTTATCAAAGGATACGAAGAGATGCTGGGTATGATTCGTAATTTCATGATACCTAATCCGGATAAATAAAGTTTGCTTGGAACATAAGTAGTATTTTATGACTAATACCCACCTTCGGTTTTGTGCCGTACGGGTGGGTATTTTTGTTGTTAATTCAGTGTGGGAAAGCTATGATTGAACACAATTAGATGGGTAAGGGGAGGTTGAATAACATGAAGGTGTTCGCGCATAGGGGACTGAGTGGGATCTATCCTGAAAATACGATGCTTGCTTTCCAGCGAGCTGGTGATGAGTCTTTCGATGGTATTGAGCTTGATGTGCAACTTACACGGGATGGTCAGGTTGTGATTATTCATGATGAGACCGTTGATCGTACTACCGATGGTTCTGGTTTAGTTGTTGCACATTCTCTAGATGAAATCAGAAAGTTGAATGCTGCACGAATTCGTCCCGATAGCACCCAACCTTTGCGTATACCAACCCTTGATGAATATTGTGAGTGGGCTAGTTCTGCTTCTCATATTGTCACGAATATTGAGATTAAATCGTCAGTTGTCTTCTATCCGGGATTGGAAGAAAAAACTTTTAATCTTGTTCAAAAGTATGGACTGGAAGAGAGAGTTTTTTTCTCCTCATTTAACCATCTTTCAATGATTTTGATGAAAAAAATTGCTCCCGAGATACCTTCCGGAGCTTTGGTTGAAGAACAGGGGCTTATGTTTGCAGGATTTTATTGTGAGCAATTTGGCTTCGACTACTTTCATCCAGGGTTGCCGTCTGTTACTGCAGAGAGCGTAATTGAATGTCACGCTCACGGCATTCCCATGCATGTGTGGACTGTTGATGCTCAAAGTGATTGGGATCGTATGGAATCCTTTGGTGTCGATGGCATCTTTACTAATTACGTACCGGGTACAAAGTAGTCGCTGAGGGGTTATTTGTAGGGGAGCATTTTACTTTTTTCTCTTTGGAGTGTGTGAAATCACTTTAATTCTCTTATCTTTGTACCCGGTACTAATTATGTTTTCCTCAATCCAAGCCACAGTTTTTGCGTGATAGAAAAATACATGGGTTGCATCATTTTTATAGTGCCAGCTTGCAAAATTGGTTTCATCTGTCAACAACGAAGTTTTACAATAGAGAGTTCCTGACTCATTCAATAATGAGGCAAGCTGGGAGAAAGCTTCAAACGGATGATTAAAATGTTCAATTACCTCGGAGCAAAAAATATAATCGTACTTTTGCGATAATGGAGTTCTGTCTGGGTGAAAAAACGGGTCGTACAAATTGATTGAGTAACCTTTATCTTGTAACAATTTAGCTACAACCGGACCAGGCCCGGCACCAAAATCAAGTCCTAAAGTGTGTGGTTGCTGTTCAGAGATGATAAGATCAACAAGAGGCATTACAAACTCTTGATATCGAGGGTCATTCACATCATTTTTATGAATCGAATACTCGCGGAACTCATCCTCAGAGGAGAGCAAATGGTCACGCGAAAGAAACCTTCCATTGCACTTCGGACACGTGTAATAATCTCGATTATGGTATGTTCCAAAGTATGCTGAGAATCCTTCACAGAGCGGACAAGTTTGTACCCGGTACATTAAGGATAGAGGTTTTCGGGTCGGCGTTCGGGTATACTCGAAGGTTCGCTATTGGTGAAGTCATAATCTTCATCGAAGAAAAGCGAACAGAAACAATGACCATATTCAGAAATATCTTCTTCAGCATACACACAAGGACAAATGATGTCCTTATCCTTCTCGCGGTCATCCCAACTCAATCTGCACGGACATTGAAGAAATCCTAAACGGTCCAGATTTAATTCTAACCCCTCAATTAACATAGAAAGAAAATCAGCATCCTGATTCAGTTGCCAATTTCGCCTTTCTGAAACATTATGGACAAATTTCTCTACATCTACATGAGATTGAATTTCTTTTGCATTATCACTCATCACAAAGCTCCTTGAGCTCCATCTCCCACGAAGCTCGAATAAATCCTGTGAAAAAATCAGATTTTCCAACACATAGGAAGGGATATGAAATACCAATCTTATATTTCAGTTTTATAAACGTTCTTACCACATTCTGTTGCTCCCGCGATAATTTATCTACATAGATATAGCGGTAACTGTATTTGTTGTCATCGAGAAGACTCTTAGCACGTCGACAAAAACCACAGGTGCTAAGGGCAAATAGAGTTAGCGGTTCTCGCATAGATTTTCCTAAAACTTCCTCAAATGGAATATCGAGTAATGCATATTCTGCCTCTTGCAATCGTTTTTTACCGAACATGAAAATTCCTCCAGGCGGTCTAAAATACGTATGATATTCCACTATGCCCAATCGACTTCACTTTGTCCAGACTGTACCCGGTACAAAATTTATGAAGCAAATTCGAGTTTCACGTCGTAGATAGAATGCAGGAGGAGCATATGAAAATATCCATGTCCAACAGTGAGATGAATCTGACTGAGGCCGCTTCAATCAATGTTGATATTTCTAACCTGGAACCTTACTGGGTTTGGTTACATGAACTCAAGGGTGTCACGAACATGCGGAAAAAAGAATTGCTCACACAATATAAAAGCCCGCGAGAAATTTTTAACCTTCCTCACCATATACTTGGTGATACCAGAGTCACCGAGGCTCCCACATCCAGGAAGGTGAGAAATGTTCGAATAAAGCAGCTTGTACGTGCTGAGAAAATTATTCGAGATAGTTCCGCGATGAACGTTCATCTGCTCACAGTCCATGATTACAGATATCGAACCTGTGTGAAAAATAATCGACATTCTCCAATACTCTTCTACTATCGTGGATACTTAGAAGAGCCTATACGACCAATTGTTACAATCATTCTTCCACACATCCCTACTTTGGAAGAAAAACAATTAACTCATGATATTTGCAGAATCTATCATGAACGAGGATATATTATTGCTCTCGGTATCTCTTTGCATTCCGGCCCACGCATCTTGCAACACATTCTACAAGATTCAGGTCCTGTGTATGCATTTTGCACCGGTGGTCTTGATTGTTGCTATCCAGTAGATCATTGGGCTACCGTGAGTCAAATCTTACAGCAGGGTGCTATGATAAGTATGAACACCCTTGGAACACTCCCCAAAGCTCATCGCACTACGATGAGGAATCGAATGCTCGCATTATGGGCAGATGAAATGGTCCTAATCGGTTCTAACCTAACTACATCGAGTTCAACATGTATTAACTATGCGATTGAACGAAAGATTCCGCTTTATCAATGGGAATCATATCATCATGAAAATTCTCACCTTAGCTGTGTCGCTAACACTCATATTCCGCTGGTAAAAAGGATTGCTCCAAAAAAAACCGGTAATACATCTTCACTTTCAATAAATTCATCATATCCACATAATTCGCGTGAAGCCCATTATTGTGAAACACTCTATGATTTATTGTGGAATATGCCACTCTCGAAGCGAGAAATTGCAGATGCTCTCAACCTTCCCGAATCAACTGTGATACAGCTTCTCTCCAATATGGAAAGGTGCGGAGCAATAGAAAGTCGATTACCAGAGCGTTGGCAGTGTAAAATCCATTTTCCATGACAATACAAATTCCTTGAATGAGAGCATATATCATCCTATCGTCCCTATAGAGGAGTTCTCGGCTGATCTTGTTGACCTTTGAGAGTCTTGAATATACACTCAGAGCATGATTCTCGGAGAGCTTTTTCAGATATGGTTTAATTCTCATGAGGATGTGAGATACTCCGAAATACATAGACAATGGGAGAAATTACATGGATAACAGAACAATGGCGAATGCATTGCGTGTCCTTAGTATGGATGGCGTGCAAAAAGCAAATTCGGGTCACCCTGGGGCTCCGATGGGCATGGCTGATATTGCATATGCTGTATGGCGAAAATCGATGCGGCACAATCCTAAGAATCTTCAGTGGGCGAATAGAGATCGGTTTGTGCTGTCCAATGGACATGGTTCAATGCTTATCTACTCATTGCTCCACCTCACTGGATATGATTTACCCCTCGATGAATTGAAAAAGTTCCGACAATTACATTCAAAAACGGCTGGGCATCCAGAGTATCGTGTCACTCCAGGAGTTGAAACGACTACTGGACCACTTGGTCAGGGATTTACTAATGCTGTAGGTATGGCTACTGCAGAAAAAGTTCTTGCTGCACATTTCAATAAACCCGATTTCCCCATTGTTGATCACTACACATACACCTTCTTGGGTGATGGCTGCATGATGGAAGGCATTTCACATGAGGCAGCCTCTCTCGCCGGAACGTGGAAATTGGGAAAACTCATTGCGTTTTATGATGATAATGGTATTTCGATTGATGGTGAGGTACAAAATTGGTTCACTGATGACACTCCAAAACGGTTTGAATCCTATGGTTGGCATGTGATTCCCAACGTGGACGGTCATGATGCCGATGCTGTTGAAGCAGCAATTGCACAAGCAAAATCATACACTGATCAGCCTTCCCTTATTTGTTGCAAAACAACTATAGGTTACGGTTCCCCAAATAAAGCTGGAACAGGGGAGAGTCATGGAGCTCCATTAGGTTCTGATGAAATTGCCCTTACGCGAAAAGCATTAGATTGGGAGTACGAAGAGCCATTTTACGTACCGCAAGACCTCTATGATGCGTGGGATTGCACTGCACAAGGTAACGAGTATGAAGTGGCTTGGAATGCTCTATTTGCTGCATATGAAAAAAAATATGCTTCAGAAGCAGCCGAATTTAAGCGACGAATGGCTGGGGATGTTCCGGCTAATTGGGAGCAGAAGTTTGATGCATTCATCAATAAATTCCAAGCTGATTCGGTAAAAGTCGCATCCCGAAAAGCTTCTCAGATGGTTCTGAATGAACTTGGCCCGGAATTACCGGAATTATTAGGAGGGTCAGCGGACCTTGCTCCATCAAACCTAACAAAATGGGCGGGTTCGAAAGCTATAACCGGTAATGATGCAGCTGGAAACTATTTGCATTATGGGGTTCGCGAATTTGCGATGTCAGCAATTATGAATGGTCTTGCACTACATGGTGGCTTTCTGCCCTATGGTGGAACGTTCCTGATTTTTTCGGATTACGCACGAAATGCACTGCGTATGGCAGCTCTTATGGGTCTGCGAGTGGTATTCGTGTATACACATGATTCAATTGGTCTTGGAGAAGATGGACCAACCCATCAGCCAGTCGAACAGCCAGCAATGTTACGTATGACGCCAAATATCGAAGCGTGGAGGCCAGCTGACGCCGTTGAAACTGCCGTTGCATGGAAGCAAGCCATTTTACGTAAGGATGGTCCATCCGCACTCATGTTGAGTCGACAAAATCTTGCCCCTCAGTCGCGGGATGCAGATCAGGTGAAAGCTATTGAAAATGGTGCATATATTCTCTGGGAAAACGAAAAAAATCCGGAAATAATTCTTATTGCCACAGGAAGTGAAGTGGCCATAGCACAAGAAGCGGCACACAGATTGGCCGATGGTGGCAAGAGTGTTCGAGTGGTGTCGATGCCATGCTGTGAACGTTTTGAGAAACAGACCGAGGCGTATCGAGAAGCTGTCTTACCCTCAAAAGTAACTAAGCGAGTCGCCGTAGAGGCTGCTATTGCCGATTATTGGTACAAATATGTGGGTCTTTCTGGTAAAATCATTGGTATGCACAGATTCGGTGAGTCTGGGCCGGCAGATGAACTTTTCACATACTTCGGGATTACTGCAGATGCTGTATACGACGCAGCTGTATCTCTCTAAATCTGTTTAGTACGTAAGATTTTGCGATACATGGGAGGATAGATTATTATCCTCCCAATTTTTACGGTAGGTCATTTGCATTGCCTGTCAATTACAATTCAGAGTACACTAGAAACATAAGGATGGTACGACGGAGGTTGTAATTATATGCGTATTGCACTCATTTCACTTAATCAAGCTTGGGAAGATTCTTTAACAAATCAAAATCTTTGTAGTGATTATTTGAAAAAGGCGGTTTCTGATCATGCTGATGTGGTGGTGTTTCCGGAAATGACTCTCACAGGGTTTTCTATGAACATAGAGGCGATTGCTGAAAAGCCTTCTAAACTCACTACGCTTTCCTGGTTTTCGGAACAAGCAAAGATGCATCAGCTGGCTATCGTGATGGGTTATGTTGAGCAAGCAGAGGATAATCGAGGTCTAAATCGTTCAGCCTATATTGATGCTACCGGAACGGTCTTGTGCAATTACGTTAAAATCCACCCTTTCAGTTACTCAAAAGAGACAGAATATTACCATAAAGGAGATTCATTAGGTGTGTGTGAGAATCTTTCCACGATATTCGGTCTAACTATTTGCTATGATCTGCGATTTCCTCAGTTGTATCAGTTACTTTCAAAAACGTGTGAAATAATCTTCGTTATTGCAAGTTGGCCAGAGAAACGAATTGAACACTGGCATACATTACTTCGTGCTCGAGCTATAGAGAACCAGGTGTTTATGGTTGGGGTTAATAGGACCGGAGTTGAACCATCAGGGCTCTCCTATACACACAGTTCCTGTGTATATAATCCATTTGGGGATAAAATCGCTCCCGTAAGTTCGTCTGAGGGATATGATCTTGTTGAATTATCTCTATCGGATGTACAAAAGATACGTGAATCATACCCATTTAGGCATGATAGAAGAGATAATTTGTACCGGGTACTTGAAGCAGAAATGAAATAATCGCAGTACATCTTATTGGAGGGATCCAATGAGTCGTACACAAAGAATAGATTATCCCGGAGCAATTCATCACATCACGCAACGGGGAAATAATCACAGTTTCATTTTTAGCAAGCCAAGAGAAAAATTTCGGTTAAAGCAGTTGATTCACGAAGCGCTGTCAAAGTTTGATAGCACGCTGCTGGCATATGTAATTATGGGGAATCATTATCACCTGGTAATGAAAAGCGGTGAAACGCCCATTTATCAGGTGATGATGTTCATCAATGGACAATATGCTCGGTATTACAATTATCTACATGATCATTCAGGACATGTTTTTGAAACTCGTTACCGGTCATATCTCATTACTTCACACTGGCATTTTCTTCGTACGTTGAAATATCTAGCATATAATCCGGTTCGTGCCGGGCTATCTCAGCATCCGCGAGAATATCAATGGAGTTCGCATCGAGAGGTGTGCGGTGAAGAGGTCCCATTGGTTGATATTGCTCAATTATTTAAGTTGGTTGGTAGTGAGAAGGCAACCAAACAGAGTAATTATAGTGACACTGATTCAAATGGAATCAGTTCCTTGCGTGAAACCATCATCGCATATGATACCTATATAGATTGTGTGGAAAATCCAAATTGGGTTGATGATGCAAAGATACCGGTCTGTGTAGACCGTCATTTAACTTATAAGGAGAAACTTAATTTTCTTGTGACTCACTTAGATAGACAAGGTATACATATAAAACAGGATCCCGCACATCACGATCTATTCACATTGCTCGCAAGGCGAGATGGAATATCCGATGTTAAAATTAGAACGTTCCTAAGACCATATAGAACAATTAAAAAATAACATATGTTACATAACAAAAGATATAAAAATATTTTTATTTGAAGAACAATGATTGTTGTGAGAGTGTTCAGATATTGTTACAATATATTTGTACCGGGTACAAAGGATGCATATGAGAAAGAAAAAGAAAGAACAGTTGTTGCGCATGTATTGAATAAACCCGAAAACGCACAGGGTTGTTATCGATATCGCCATTGATCGGTATCTTGATTATTTCCACGATTGGGACAATTCAGTATTTAGAAAGCGTGATTTACACCCAGAACTTACTGAATTTCTTGATTTGTGTTCCGAGGAAATTCCATTACGGAAACAGCTTGAATTAAATGTGTGTATAAAGAACAGGCAGGTGGATGTACAAAAAGAGCATACACTCGAGGCAAGTTATCAAAATTACTATAAAGCTCAATTGCAAATGATACGTCGTTCAATAAATCGGCATTATCGATTTTCTTTCATGTTGTTTTTAATTGCGGTTGGGTTTATTGCCTTATACTTTCTGGTCAGCAGAGGTAAAGATACTCATCTCCTTTCTCAAATTATGGTGGAGGGAGTGCTCATTGGAGCTTGGGTATTTATGTGGGAATCGCTCCATATGTTATTCTTTGAGACGATGGAACCGCTTAAACGTCGAAAGGAACTTAAGCGTTTCCTTGATGCTGAAATTGTATTTCGTTCAGAGGTAGATGACCATCAGAATCAAGAACTTTGATGAACTGGCAAAAAAAGGAGTCCCTATAGATTCCTACAGATAGACTGAAATAGCCAGGATTGCATGTATAGTTGCAGTAATTATGGTGATATAGGCAAGGCGGAAATGCACTTTCGGTTTGATTTTGACAATTTTTCTTCTCGTTAAAATCATCACTAACGCAGTAGCAATCATCAAGAGATAGCCGAGAATTCCTAGATATCCAATTACCGGAAATCCACCAATCATCGTATAAGCAATATTTCTCAGAAATTCCATGGGAAACCTCCTTCGAATCGAATCGGATCAGATTATTATAGAATATTTCGTTCGGAAAATTTTCAGTAGTATATCATAGCAAGTATCTTAGTTGTCATTAAAATATAATTCCATTATATTTACGATAATATAAAGGACGATGGAGTTACCATCAAGATTATATGATGATGTTTATATAGTAGAGCATGGAGGGTGATATGATACAGTTCAAACACAGCTCAATTTTTATAGTGATGTTATTAATTTTCACAATATCGATAGGTTTTGCTGGTGGATCAAAGGAAGATACTGTTGTGACTAGCAATACAAATTCGGTACTTGTTGAAGATTCTTGGGAGTTTTCGTGGCAATTTACTGATGATGAGATAGTTTTTTCTCTCAGTGCACCAACCACCGGGTGGGTTGGCATTGGGTTCAATCCTTCTAGGATGATGCAGGGAGCAAACTATATTTTGGCTTATGTTGATGGTGACGATGTGTATATACGAGATGACTATGGAACTGGACCCACATCTCACGCTTCTGATGAAAGCCTTGGTGGCTCGAACGATGTAAGGTTGATAGAGGCAAGTGAGCTCAACGGAATTACTCAGGTTATATTTGCCCTCCCGATTACTGCTTCTGATGAATTTGATAACAATTTCATTCAAGGTGAGACGTTCAAAATCCTGCTGGCGTATGGATCATCCGGTGCAGATAATTTTACAGGAATGCATCGTTCACGAAAATCGCTTGATGTCGTACTGGATTAGGGTCTTGAGGCGAATAGGGTAGTTAGCAAGGATCAATATAAAAGTGATTTGAAATCTGTTGACTATTGTTGGATACCTAGGGCATTTTCTATGCATCGCCAAATTTTTCGGTCACTTGCAATTAGGCCATGCACAATTTGCGAAACTTGTCTTCGTTCATTTTGATTCAGTATTTCATCACTCTTGTATTCGGTCGTGCCTATCTTTCCTGTAAGCAGCCATTCCAAGGATACATCGAGAAACGTAGCTAACTTAGCTGCATCGAGAGCTTTGGGGATTCGATTACACGACCGTTGGACTTTTACCAGATGGTAACTTAATTGTGATTCTTCTACTAACTGTTTTAGCGTCATGTTCCTGGGTCTGACTATGTCGACCCGTTTCCAAAAAAAGTAACCTTCATCTATCTCATTCATACAACTATGATACTATATGGAACGGTAGTTGTACATTATAATTCTTTCAATGTGGCATAAAAATTGCTACCTAGTGTATCTGTAAAGTCTTGATATCTGTATACACACCGCAAACTATGAAAAAACAGCAACTGATTAAAAGATAACGGAATGCCAGTACTATTTTGATAAAAATGTAAATTCTATTACTCAATAGATTAAGAATGAAAGCACTACAAAATTGACTTTTGTACCGGGTACAAACTTTTTAAAGAGCGGGTTTTGACTCTCTGATTGCTGCTTGGTACAGCGAGTTTCCTGTTATGGAGATCATGACAACCGCTGCTCCAATTATAAAATCAAGAGAAGGGGCCTCTCCTAGTACAATCCATACATAGGTAATGCCAAGAACCGTCTCGAGCGAATTAATCAATGCTGATTCTGCAGCAGGAATGTACCGGGTACCAGTGCTGATCATTACTTGGCTGAAGGGGATTGCACACAATCCCAATAGGGCTAGCGGAAGTAAGGATTCCATCGAAATTGCAATATTGCCTCGGAGTACGATTAGTGAAACAAGTGCACCGACATATCCTCCAATCATACTAATAGCAACTCTACTCATTTTTTGGTGACGTCGCATGAATGCAAGATTTATTCCAAGTAAAAGAGGTGTGGATATCGCAAAGATCATTCCACCAAATGAGATTCCCCCTAATCCATTACGATACATATAATAGATGCCGGCGATTGCCCCTGCTGCTGCAATTAAGGTTACCCAGGACGGTCTTTGCTTATATGCAATCAAACCGAACGCAGCTGCGAAGAAGGGTGCTAAACTGAGAAGCACTAATGTATTTGCAGCCCCTGCATGCTGTACTCCCAACGTGAAGCCAAGGCCACTGAACCCCCAAAGAATCCCTGAGGTCCACATCGTTCTTCCTCCTTCCTTCATTAGTGGTAGAGCATTTTCCCTATTTCTTCCAAAAAATACCAAGGTAAGAGAAATTCCGGTAAATAGAGCTCGCCAGAAAGGAGCCTGAAATCCTGAGATTCCTGAAAGTCGAATGAGAAGTGCATCAAAACTGAGCACAATTACTCCAATCGTTGCAATTGTGATACCTTTGAAATAGGTTGAACGGGCCGATTGGCTAGAGTTTAGCTGTTGGTCAGTCACAAGGAATCTCCTTCATATGTCGGGTAGATATACAATGAAGAATTATATCATACTGTAAAGCTTGGTAGAAGCAGTGAGTCATCTCATGCAGCACTCCTCTAGAAAGATTATGAACGAGGCTTTTCTCTTAAGATTCTCATTTTTCTGTACCGGGTACAAAGTAGTGGATGTTCGTGAATACTGAGGTAGGTGAGTTTTCCACCCACGTGTGTTGATTCCATAAGATGAATTGCCTCAACAGTGGTACTCCATGGATGCTTGAGAGTTGTTAACTTGTTATATTCTTTTGTTTTATCAATTTTTATATTCCTTCCCAACGTGATATGAGGAGCATACGTACGATTATCAACATGAAAATTATTCTCTAAGAGTTGTTCATGTAATGAACGATATAAGATTTTAAGATTTTTACTTTGCTCAATACCAACCCACCAGATATCCGAATTATTGCGGGAAAATTTTCCAACATGTGTAAAGGAAAGCGAAAATGGAGGAATTTGTATAGTTTCAATTATGCTAATAAGGGATTTGATATCTTCTAATGAACAATTACCAATAAATTCAAGCGTTAGATGTAAGTTATTTTTATATGTAAAATTTCCACTACGACTCAGCTACATGACAGCCCTCTGCTGTTCCACCAGAGCCTGTATAGTTCGTTCATCAAAGAGAATCCCAATGAACAATCGAAAACTTTGTACCGGGTACATATTATTATATTGCAAATTCCACACGTGTGAGAAGTTCTGATTCAGGAACTACTGTAGGGTCATTAAGATAATGTTCATACACAATCCCAGTCGGTTGAATTGCATGCTCCTTCATCCATTGCGTTGCGGCTGCATAGCCATGACCCATCTCTTTGTAAGAACCTTTATGAATAAATGATACCCAGTTTCCAGCAGGAATTTTTTCACCTATGATATCCCCATAACCAGGAATATCTACAGACAGAACAAAGCCCATCTCTACTTCCAGATGTTGCATGTCCATGTTGAAATAGGCAACGAAAGGTCTCCCTGAATCGTTAACTCCCAATTCCTTCAAATAGGATGCAATAGCTGCATACGCAGATCCAATTTCATGTCGCAAATGATCTGCTGAGACCGTTTTTCGAATAGTGAGCGCCGGCATTGCCTCTCGTTCAATAACTTCGATGGTATAGTCCATAGCATCTTTCCTCCTACGACAAGTCTATCATAACTTTGTACCCGGTACCAAATATCTTGTGCAAGAATGTCATAATGATTACACTTTAGATCGCAGGGAGGCCATAAGGGATGATAAAGCAACATGGTGTAAAAACATATTTACTTGTAATGATTAGTCTTGTGTTTTTCTTAACTATGACCGTCAGCATTCCACATGCATGGGGTGATGTGCCGGTTTCTCGTGACCGAAACCTTGTAAATCCCTTTGATCGACAGGTTATGTTTCCCTATTCTGAGCCGCTTTCTCTTGCAAGCGACATCACTCAATATATCTCAATTCTCAGTCCGGCTCTTTTTGCATTCGCTGCTCCTGCATCAGACTGGTTAGAAATTTCTGCTCTATACGCGACCTCTGCATTACTCTCATATGGTACAAGAACTTTGATGAAAATGAGCATAGAACGGTATAGGCCTTACACCTATGCCATTGATTCATATCCAAGTGACCCATCTGAACTTATTGAAGAGGAGCGAGAATCATTCCCATCTGGCCATACCATCATGGCTTTCACTGGTGCGGCTTTTACACAGACCTTATTCTCACTTCGCTATCCTGATAGTCCATACCGTACTGCAGGAACCATTGCAGCCTGGTCCCTTGCTGGAGCAACGGCTGTCTTGAGAGTAGCAAGTGGAAATCATTTTATTACCGATGTACTCGCTGGTGCTGCAATAGGAAGTCTCTTTGGGTTTGCAGTGCCGTATCTAGCATGGAAGTTTTTGCCTTCATGGAAAAGTGAGCATGTCTCGGTCATGGTTGGACCTTCTTCCGCTTTAGTACAGCTCCAACTATAAGTTTGTACCCGGTACATAATTTATGTAGCTGCGGATTATATCGGCACAGGGATTTTCCTGTATTCGAACGACACCCATTTCACGTTTTGCACTCTCGGGAGAATCGCTAGCATGAGCAGTATTCACCATGACATCATGCCCAAACTCTCTACGAACCGTTCCTCCTGGTGCCTCTTGTGGATTTGTTGGCCCGAGAACCGCTCGAATTCTATCTGTTGCATCCTCACCTTCGTACACAAGTATCATACATTTAACTGAACCGGGTTCTATCATCATCTCCAAAGGACATACTGATGGTCGTTTACCACTCATGAACTCAATAATCTGTTCAAACTGATCTTCTGCGTATTCACGACCGAAAGACTCAATAAGTGCTGCTTGTGCCTCATCTGTCAGCGAAATTTTTAATTCAGACTCAAGCAATTCCCGAGCCTTCTTCCCGAAGACAGGTCCAAGCTTTTTTCTCAATGCTTCACGAACAGGACCATAGAATTCCAGAGCTTCCGAAATTGACATTCTATGAACCTTCATTCCGACAATTCGTAAACCGGTTCTACTGAACATATCGATAATTGTACCTGGACGAGACGACGCAAATCTCCAGTTATCTGGCTTCAAAATAACCAATGTACGTTGTATTTTTTGAGGATGGGGATACACCATATTTTCAACAATATTGGGCTGCCCCGGGAGCCACGATGCCAGCAAACTCAGTACCAGATGTGCTGCTTTTTGGTTTCTTGGTGTGAGTACCGCAGGTTCAAAATAGATTATTTTTTTGGGATCTGCATCATCCACTATCAAATCAGCATAGGTATCACGAATAGTCTCTCCAGTAAGTGATTCGACACCCCGATTTTCTGGATAAAGAGCTCCACAAATATCACTTAATTTTTTACACGCATTCTGTCCTCTGAACAGTAACAGAAGGGTTCGGTGAGGGCGTCCACCAGAAGGACCCATATTCTCCTCAACATAGGAAGCGAGCAGCGAAGAGGCTCCTGGGTTTTTCGGATCATCCTGACTTCGTAAAATCTCTGCATACGATCGGGCAAAATAGGAGTCTGCAGCTATTATCTGAGCTCCCACCAGCTCTAAATCCAGGCGACTAAGTAATCGACTGACTACACCTCCCGTACGACTTTTTGCTATGGTATAAGGTGTGACAAAAACGTATGAGAGTGTACTTTTCATGATACATTCGCTCCTTTGAATTTTTGGTGATATGTACCTTATGATAAGTCAGCAATCTGCCTTTGTCTATGTACCCGGTACAAAAGTTTATACGAACAGAAGGATTGAGCCGGCGACGGCTACAATTGTTCCTGTTACCGCCGCTGTTGATATATGTCGTTTCAGTACAAAGCGTTCAAGCGGTAGGAGCATGATAGGGGTAAGCTGACTCAGTGTTGTTACCACTCCGACAGGAGCCATCTTAAGTGCCTGTAAATTGAGTATAATGCCAAGAACTGGACCAACCACTGCAGCTGCAACAACAAGCAAGAATGCCCGATGTCCAGCTTTTCCGGTGAATCGTTGGAAATCTCGTTTAAAGGAGCCTCTTACCGTTGCGAATAGTATCAACGCTCCTAAACCAAAAAATATCCGTACAACATTAGCAGAAACTGCTGGAATATCCTGAGTCATCCCCCGTTCTGCAAGTACATAAGCAATAGCTTGAGTGATAGCTCCACCGAGAGCGATTACAATCCCTTTTCCAATATACTGCCTCTTACCGCTCACTCCTGCAGAGCGATCTGCATACACGACCCATGCCACTCCAAAAAGCGTAACAACAATTCCGGTAATTTGGATCGACGATAGTACCTGATTACCAAAAATACGAGCTAAGAGGGCACTGAACAATGGACTAGTGGTCATAAACACCATAGTTTGACGTGCACCGATATGGACAAAGGAACTGAAAATAAAGAGATCAGCAACACAAAAGCCCAGAACACCCGAGAGACCTATCAACACATATGCCCTAGGCGTCATGCCAATAGGAACGAGCGTTCCCTCAAAAACTGCATGTACAAGCAACATGAGAGGAAGAGCAATCCACAATCGGATATGAGCAGTAGTATGTGAACTTACCTGGGCACCAACGTGTGCGTATATTAGTGAGTTTTGTGCCCAGCACAAGGCAGTGACAAGTGCGAGAACTTGTCCGATTATCTGTTGCATACTATGACTATGTCAGAGAAAGTAACTGCTGTACAAGTAGGTTTTCTCGAACATTTACAAGTATTTTATCCGCATTCGACCCATGTAGCTTGCATTGAACGTGAGGTATTGCTATACAGAGGTATGAAATTTGATGAGCAGGTATCAATCTATAAACAATATGACTCCATGTTGAAATCACTAGAACCTTTGTGCATTGATTGGCTTGAGAATGATGCCGAATTTTTAGCGGTCTCCAAACACTTAAGTACGATGAAGTTTGATCAGGGGGCTCCTCGGTTTTTCCCTGAGTGGTATGCAGAACGTAGGACAGAATATGCACTGACTCGTATTATGAGCGACAGTACGGCAATAGAGGAATTTCTCAAAGGCCAGTCAGAGGAGCTCTCTTCGAGTCAACAAAATTTTCTTCAGCACCTTGTGAGCAAACCCGCGACTTGGGTATATGCAAACTTGCTGACGGAGGATTCGTATCCTCTTATAAGCATTAGAATTGAGGATTTCTGTGACGAAACTTTCCAGGTTGTGCATCATCTGAACACTCCAGATGAATCGAGATTGCTGCCGTTTCGATTATTATTTGTGTTTGATAACGGAAATTTTATTCAATCAAGTGGGTATCAACACTCTTTTGTCACATTATTTGCAGAGGATCTCCAATTTTTCTTTGATGGATTACGAGATTCGGCCGGAATCGCACGCACGCAGCATTCATCATGCTCCGACTATATTCCACTTTCAGTGAATAGTATTACCCAAACTATACGTAATTGCTTTATAGAATTTCTCACTCTTGATTCCGCAATGTTACATAGAGAAGTTTCTGTAGGCGATGAATACGTTGAATTGATTTACGAAGAATATTGTATCACTAATTTTACACCACTTAAGCATCTGCCGGGTAAATGGGATCGTGAGAAACTCAAGGGAGTGGAGGTTCTGGCCTTCAGTGGTCCGGACAAATCTATGCTTGAGTGGGAAGCTCCTTCCTATTTGGATGTATCTTCAGAGGAGTGGCGAGATGCATATAATTTCCCGCCACATGCCAAGGCTTCTCTTTTTATTGATCAAAAAAAAGAGCGGATAGCAATCATGGCAACCACGAATACAGCATGGCACCTCACGCTATATCTTCTTTCTCATCTATGCGAGCAAGTTGATCCATTGAAGATTGAACCGGATTGTATTGTTTCACTTCCCACGCTTGCAGTGGCAACTCAGATTACATCATTCCGATTTCCTTGGAATGAATGGTGGAATTTGCTTCCTCCACTCGGCCATACTGTTATTGATGAGATTCTTGAGTTAAGTAAGATTCGATCTTTGATGAATGAGGTGGTGGAGGCACAAGATTTTTCATTTCGTTTTAATGAGAAAGCTCGATGTAAGCGACTTGGAGTCGATCCCAGTCTGTTAAAAGAGTTGCTTGATGTCATTGCGAACTCTGAAGATTCTCCTGTTGATGATTTTCCAGGTGCTTTTCAGCTCACGACAGTAGAGGGTGACTATGAAATACACGATTTGCCTCCAATTACTCAACAGAAACGAAGTGCACTGGAGGCTCCGATATCTGAAAGTCAGCTGTTTACAATTCATGAGTGGGAGGCTTGTCCGATTTTTTACCATCTCACGGGAGGTGCCTATAGTGATTCGGTTGATGCCGATGGGTTCGCTGAGCACATAGAAGATCTTTTTTACATATTTTTTGATGATTTGGAACGGCTGCCGCTCATGATGATGAATTATCTCTTTTTGTTATTTTGGCATGAAAGGGAGCGATGGGTACCTGTTCGAACGTATGGAGTCGAGATTCTGAAATTACTCTATCCGTATCTGCGTCAGCTGGGTGATGATGATTTGGATGCCTTTATTACCCGATTTAGTGACTTTGTGTACTCCCGTCTCCGAAGCAGGGCTCTTGTCGATGTTCTTGAACGTCCGACTGCAGATCAACGCTTCTGGGGAACGTATGTGATTAAGCCAACTCAATTGTTTACTACTTTAATCAAGAAAAAATAGTTTCATTTTCTCCATTCATCCATTACCATTTTGATACAGAGCTGTTACGTGAAAAGGAGGTTCTCTGTCATGTTCGATAGAGATAGGGAGTGGATATGGTATCATGAACCACACCATGAATGGCGTGATGATGTATTAGCAATCAATACACGGGGAGAAACCGATTTCTGGCAAGGAACCCACTATGGATTTCGACGAGATAATGGTCATTGCCTGCTTACTCATGTGAATTCAGACTTTTCTCTTATTGCTCGTGTACAGATTCGACCGAAATCAAAATATGATCAGGGTGGGGTAATCGTACGGTTAGATGCAGAGAACTGGATAAAAATTTCCACAGAGGCTGAGAGTAAAACAGTAAGTCGCCTCGGATCGGTGGTAACAAATCTGGGGTATTCCGATTGGGCAACGGTCGACATCGATGCTGAAAAAAAGACTATGTGGTACCGGGTACAAAGTAAAGGAGCTGATGTGCTCATTGAGTATTCTGAGACTGGCAAGCGATGGGAGCAGATGCGTATCGCTCATTTACACCAATTCCATGGTATGCTTGCAGTTGGTGTGTATGCATGCTCTCCTTCAGAGGGGGAGGGGTGTGAAGTTCTATTCGATCATGTGACTGTTGAGCCTTCTCTCTGGACCGATTAAAACTTTTGTACCGGGTACATATTGAGCAAATGATGCAAATAGCCTAATCTCATGCCTATGCATAACATTATATTGTTTGACCTCGATGGGACTCTTATCGACACATCTCCTGGTATTTTCTCTACAGCAAACGGCACGTTGCGAAAGCTTGGATTTAAGGAATTGAGCGACACTCAACTTAGAAAGTTCGTGGGGCCGCCCCTTGCTGCGTGTTTTCGTGTTGCCTGTGGACTCGAAGAGCAGATCATTTCCCATGCATGTGATGTGTATCGTGAAATATATGCACAGACCGGTGCACTGTTCGATGCCGAAACATATCAGAATGTACCCGAGTTACTTTCTAATCTTGTAGCTCGCGGATTTACCTTAGGTGTTGCTACACTGAAGTATGATTCTCTTGCAGTAGAGGTTCTCACGCACTTTTCATTACAGGAGTATTTTTCTGTGGTATCTGGGGCAGACCTTGATGGAAAACTCACTAAAGCCGACATTATTCGAAATGCTCTTACAACTCTGAAGTGTACCGATTATCAGCGAGTTCTCATGGTTGGAGATACGCCCCATGACCTGGATGGGGCTCTCGAGGTTGGAGTCGATTTTGTTGGAGTCGATTGGGGATTTGGATTTTCCAAAGGTCATTCGATATCGGGGCAAAAAGGTGTTCTCGGAATGATAGATACACCGTTAAGTCTCCTTGATTACATAGACTGACTTCGGTATTGCTTTCCCTTTTCTACATAGTGCTTGGTGTTTGAATACATGTCTTTTACCTCTTCATCGGTAAGGGTACGAACTGCTTTCGCGGGAGATCCCATGATAAGACTTCTTGGGGGATATACTTTCCGTGGGGGTACCAGAGCTCCAGCAGCAACGAGGCATTCTTTACCAATAATTGCCTCATCAAGGATGATTGCTCCCATACCGATAAGTGCTCCATCACCGATGGTGCATGCATGTATGATTGCTGCATGTCCAACGGTAACTTGCTTTCCTATGTGTGTAGGCATTCCAGCATTGACGTGAATGACGGTGTTGTCCTGTATGTTTGATTCATCTCCAATCGTAATCGGAGCCATGTCTCCGCGAATGGTTGCATTGAACCAAATTGATGTGTCAGAACCGAGTGAAACTGAACCGATAATATCGGCACTTGGAGCAATAAATAGGGCTTTATCTGTATCTGGATTCATATTTTTATAATGTGTAATCATTTTAGTACCTCTAGATGCACAGTATCGTGAGCTCAACCTTTTATGCAACAGGTAACTTTGTACCCGGTACAAACTCTTGTCGAGGGGTGTACATTGCTGTAGCATATGATTCGCTGTGATGTATAGAAGAAATATTAGTCTCAATTATGTATTTGTCTCATGTGCTTCTCTCAATTTTACCCATGGTTTATGGATGATATATCTTGCTATGCGTGGGTTTTCTTTGCTTGAGTTAGGATTATTGGAGGGTCTATATCACATAACAAGTTTCCTGATGGAGGTTCCTACTGGAGTTGTAGCAGATCTCTGGGGACGTAAAACCAGTAGACTGCTTGGGCGCTGTATCGCAGCCTGTTCCTTGGCAATCATGTTTTATTCGCAATCATTTGCATTCCAATCTGTAGCGTTTATAGCTACTGCTTTAGGGAACAATCTTGAGTCTGGTGCAGGAGATGCTCTTGTGTACGATTCACTGCTCCTTGATAATCGGGAAGAACGCTATATGCATGTTGCAGGTAGGCAAGAGTTGGTATACCAGTTGAGTGCGATAACGGCTTTTGTCCTCGGTGGATATATGGCAGTCCATTCATACGGACTGTTATTCGGTTTATCTATAGTCTGTTCTCTTGTTGCAGCACTTGTGGCATCTGGATTTATCGAACCACAGATAGAGCGAACCGATCAGTATGCCCGACGATATTCACTGTTTCGTGCAATACAACGGTCGGTCTACACACAAGTGACAGAAAGCTATCACATTGTGAAAAATCAGAAAAAAATTCTCTATCTCATAGTCTTTTCAGAAATCATGTTCTGTTTTATCACGGTACTTTTCTTCTATCTCCAAAATTACTGGAAATCCCAAGGGTTTTCTGAGTTTTATATTGGATTGTTCTTTGCTTTACACGCAATAGGGGCAGGGATTACTGCATATCATGCTCCTCGGGTCGAACAGAGACTTGGAGAACGAGGGGTCCTCACCTGGATGCCAGTACTACTTATTGTGGGTTTGTGGGGTATTGCACTGAGCCCAGTTAGTTATCTCTTCTATATTCTTCTCGGCTGTATTGAGGGCGTGTTGATAACAGCAGTTGGGACATATATTAATCGTCTTCTTCCAAGTGCCCAACGAGCTACCATACTATCGTTTCAGAGTATGGTCTTTAGTTTTTTCATGATTATCCTGTTCCCCATCGTTGGGTTTATTGGTGATACCATTTCTTTGAAGTCGGCATTTTTTGTCATAGCAGTTGTTGGAACACTTTTGTACCCGGTACAAAAGTGTGGTATTATAAAATTCAGTTGATAGGAGAATACGGAATGACATTGCGTGATATGAGAAAATTCTCTGTGGATAAAATGGACGCGGAGATTGCTCGTCTTGAGGGAAGGTTGCAAAAGATGCGGAAAGACCACGATGTACTTCAACAGACCCTATTTGATGTTTGTAAAAAACTCAATGAGGCACCCGATTCACACACGCTCATAAAACATACCGAAGATTTGAAGAAAAAGATTTCTGATTCCATGACCGATATCCATCATCTAGATGCTCGAATAAGCAAAGTTAAGCATCGTGCAGACCGATTACGTCTACACCATTAATTGTTTGTATATGCAGCGTAATCGGGGATAGCAGGGTTGATATAGTCTTTCCAACAATCAAATTCTTTACACATAATTGGTATATCCATAGGCAATTATATGTAAATACTATATTCATGAAATAAATACAAAAAATTCAAATATTTCACCAACTTCTTACAAAACATGTTACAATTTCCGTGATTGTACATATGTGTCCATATAAATTCGATTTATAGGGGTATTTGTAGGAGGAATAGTTACATGAGCAGTATGAATCGAACCTCGTTGGCTCATTTGTTCACAGAAATTGGTGTTTCGTTGCGTACTGTTTTTCCAGATTTGGAAATTTTATCGGAATTATATAATCACCATAAATGGATGGTAATAAAGAACTCGAACTATCATGTGGTCCATGCGGTACCATCCCGGGAAACTATTGATAATTCTTTTTGGGAGGTATGGTTCATCCATAAAAGAGGTGCTGTCGCTCATCAGATTCTGTTCAGTACTGAGCCTGATTTACCGTATCATGACATCTATACGACTCCAAATAGACCCGATGTGTTACATCCAAAAGAGGTTCTCGGTAGAAAGTGGTATGTAATTGAGCAGCCTTCACTTATGGCCTGGGGGCTGCAATCGGCACTAAGTGTTCCTAAAGAGTCTGTGCAATAACTGAGCTTTTCTGATAAAACTGTACCGAAAAAGTATAATCAAGTTTTCTTCTCTTGCATCGGGGAGCTGTTGTCAGTAGTATATGTCCAGTTTATCGAGGAGTAGTTAGGCATGGATGTGAAAATAATCGGTATTACTGGCGGCTCGGGTTCAGGAAAGTCTACCATCGTAAAAAAGATTAGTGATGTAACGAGCGAATTTGTTTTTATCCCGCAGGATGCCTATTATCACTCAGCCGAGTATGTGAGTAATGAAAATATCACTGCCTATAATTTTGATCATCCGGATGCATTCGATACTGCCTTACTCCATCAGCAGCTGAGCGATTTAAAAGCAGGGAAATCCATCGAGATGCCACAATATGATTTTGTTCATCATCGGCGACGAGATGATCGATTTCATGTTGAACCTAAACCACTTGTAATAATTGAAGGTTTGATGGTGCTTTATGATCCAGCGATACGTGATTTATTGGATTTGAAGATTTATGTCGATACACCGGATGATATTCGGTTTATTAGGAGATTGCATCGAGATATGCGGGAGCGTGGGCGTACCGTGGATTCAGTTGTCCAACAATATTTGGAAGTTGTACGTCCTGGTCATTTCAGTTTCATTGAACCTACCAAGGAGTTTTCCGATATCATCATCCCTGAAGGTGGGCATAATGAGAACGCGTTACGTGTCCTTATTACCTTTGTGAAGGATATTGTAAGATAATTTCCCAACTAAAGTACTGAATTCTCAGCTTTCCCAAGAGAGGGAGGGGATTCTGTCACCTATTTTCTGTGCTTATGCCGCCTAAATATGATGTATGGTGTGCGAATGTGATCGCAGCTGAATTCGTCGGGAACCGGGTCGGGACCGCCGTAGAAGAAGGTATGGTGACACCTTCCTATCCGTGCAAAACCCAATGCTAAACCTTTAAATACGCCGTGACGCCGGACCGAATCCACCATGTATCGTGAACAGCTTGGCGTGTAGATACAGGAGGGTGGTAGCCATGGTGATATAACTGCCCGGTAGACATGAGTAGGTATCAGCACAAGTTCCCTTACGATAGTACGAATCGTAATACGACGTTTTTCCATGTATCCAGTGTAGAGTATCAATCAAAGCTTGACAATATTTTATCAGATAGCGTTATATCCCTTTGACGAAATATTCATGATTTGTTATAGTGTGCAAAGTTAGTGAAGTAGTTAATGGAGGGATACCTATATGGCAGGAGCAATTTCCAAGAACGCCCGTCGTGGTGGAGAAAGAGTATTAACCAGTCGCTGGGGTGGGGCAATCAAGATGAAGTCTGTTTTTGAGAATGGAAAGCTTCGTCATGTAGCCTACTGCGAAAAGAGTGGTAATACCGCACGTAAACCTAAAGATCTTATGTAACAAATCGGATTCTTATGGTGTAGCCTGTACCGTTGAGTACAGGTTTTTTTATGCTTCCACGGTGACTGGATGTATTCTGGCCTTGCCTCCTCGGTCAAGAGTGAGTACAGTATGTGAAGAGAGGTTAATCAAGATGCCTGAACATCCTGCTGTACCCAAGGTGCGTATTCGAGAAGGGAAGGAAAAACAATTAATTCGTAGACATCCATGGGTGTTCAGCGGTGCGATTGATGGTAAAAAGGGGACTCTGTTTCCGGCTGAACCAGCAGTTGTGAAAGTTGAAACAAGTGCCGGAGAGTTTATTGCGTATGGCTGGTATGATCCGCAAAGCCATATCCCTATACATCTCATGAGTTGGGATCAACAGATTTTCCCCGATATTTCTTGGTGGGTACAGACAATCAGTGCTGCGGTTCAGCGTAGGTTCGTTCTTTTTGCTCAACCTCATGTTACTGCTTTCAGGCTCATTCATGGAGAAGCTGATTTTCTTCCAGGTCTTACTGTAGATCGGTACGGATCAATGCTTGTATGTATTATTTCTGCTCGAGTTGCATGGGATCACCGTATAGTGGTGGTTCAGACACTGCAGCGATTGGTGAATCCCGCCTGTATTGTGGTATCCACTGATGAGGCTTTCTGTGGTATTGAGCATCTGAAGGTACAGAGCGAATGGTATATCGGGGGAGAATGTGTAGATCGACCAGCGGATCCTGCATTACAGGAAGCGATATTTCTCGAGCATGGTATAGCTTACACAATACATCTTGGAGAAGGTCAAAAAAGTGGATTTTACTGCGATCAACGTGAGAATCGTCTGCGATTAGCTCAGTATGTTTCCGGGAAACAGGTGCTGGATGCCTTTTCCTACACTGGAGGGTTCTCTCTGCATGCACTAGTTGCCGGTGCACAACATGTTACAGCACTTGACAGCTCTGCTAGTGCATTGGAAACTCTTGGAAAACAGTTGACCCTAAATATTGAGCGTGGAATCATACCACCAGAGTCAAAAAATCGGATTTCTCTCATTAAGGGAGATGTTTTTGCATACTTGCGTGAAATGGAATCTGAGATATATGATTGTATTGTGCTAGACCCTCCTAAATTAGCCCAGACTAAAGGACAGGTGGAGGGGGCTTTACGAGCTTATAAGGATCTTAACAGACTTGCTATGCTGAAGATACGTAAGGGTGGCGTTATTGCAACTTTTAGCTGTTCTGGCGGTGTTTCTCGAGAACAATTACGTACAGTGTTGGCATGGGCTGCTAAGGATGCTGGAAGAGAGGTCCAGATTTTGGAAACGCTTGGGCAACCGGTTGATCATCCTATACGACTTTCGTTTCCTGAGTCTGAGTATTTAAAAGGATTCATTTTTACTGTATTATAGGTATAGTGTGATGAATTTTCACCTTGAGAAGTCAGATATTGCCATTTTTTCTGTATCCAGAATTTACTCTGTGTGTTATAGTGGTAATGTATAATGACTCAAAAGAATGTCCATGAGGAGGAAACACGTGAAACGTCTTTCAAGAAGTCTTATCACGACACTGTTGGTTGCATTGCTTGCCTTTGCGTTCATTGGTTGTCAAACAACCCCTAAAGTCGAAGCGATAGAACCTGCAGCGCCAGTTGTAGAGCCTGTAGCCCCCCCAGCTCCAGTAGTTGAAGAGGTGGTTGTTGAGGCTCCAGTTGAGGAACCTGTGGTAGCCCCACCAGTGGAAGAGGTTGTGGAACCCACTCCTGAAGTTGTTGGTCGCAAGGCTCCCACAGAAGGTGTGATTGTCAAATCGGATGACCGGTTTACTGAGTTCGATGTTTATATTGCACATACAAATGATATGCGCGGTGAACTCGAATCTGGAATTGGTTATGCAAGATTGGCAACGGGAGTTAAATTTGGTCGTTCATTGACCAATAAGACACTGTTACTTGATGCAGGTAATATTGCAAGCGGAACTCCGATGATTGAGTATTTCTATGGTGAACCAGCCGGAGCTATGCTTAATCTTCTCGGTTATGATGCTGTTGCTCCAGGTCCAGCCGATTTTGTATACGGTGCTGAATACCTCGTTGAGGCAGCTCGTTTTGCAGAAGCAAATACTGACCTGAGAGTTCTGAGTGCTAATGTTCTGAATAACCGTGGCGAATGGGTATTCCAGCCTTATCAACTTTATTCATTCAATGGATTTATTGTTGCAGTTGCTGGCGTATCTTCACCAGTTGACGGTGTGAGAGGTCTCTCATTCCTGAGCCAGGATATTATTGATAATGCCCAGTATGCAGTTAATGAAGCCAAAAAAATGGCAGACTATGTTGTCCTACTCGGAAGTATCGGGAATGTTGACGGTATTACTGCAGAAGTGATTGCACAAAACATTAAGGGTATTGATTTAATCATCGATGGAAAGGATGCTAAGGCACCTGCCGGTGGTAAGGTTGTCGGTGACACGATGATTGTCAATGCTGGAGAAAAGCTCTCGAGTGTCGGTGTTGTTGAACTTCATGTCAAGAACAATAAAGTTACAAGCACCACTCCACTTCGCATTACCGCTGATGACGTAAATAACCCTTCAAAATCAGCCCTTGCACAGTGGGCGGGAATTACTTATGTGCCTGAAGATGCTGAAGCAAAAGTAATTGGTGAAGCATACAAAGCCGCTTATGCCAAAGCAATGACAGCTCCGAAGGCTCCGGCAAAAGCTCCAGCAAAAGCTCCAGTTACTGTAGCTGAAGAGCCAAAAGCTGAGCCAGCTGCACCGGCACCTAAAGCTCCCGCTGCCCCCGCAGCTCCAGCAATGCCGGATGTTGATGCAGATGTAATGGTGAAATCCTACGATGGACAGAAAAACTTCTATCTCTATGTGGTCCACACAAATGATGTGCATGGCCGTATTGAAGAAGGTCCTGGGGTAGGTTATGCAAAGCTTGCTACTCTTGTTAATATGGGTCGTTCAGTAACTAATAAGAACTTACTGCTCGATGCTGGTGATGTTTCCCACGGAACTCTTCTTACTAACTTGTTTGATGGCGAGACTTCAGCTGTTCTGCTGGATATGCTCGGTTACGATGCAGTAGTTCCAGGAAATCATGATTTCAATTATGGTAAGGAACGTTTGATTGAAGCTGCTCAGCTTGCAGAAGAGTATTCTGATCTTAGAATTCTTGCTGCTAACGTTCTTGATGCAAAGGGAAATATGGTCTTCCAGCCATACCAGCTCTACTACTTCGACGGATTCACCGTTGGTGTAATTGGCGCAACAACTCCCGATACCGAAACAAAAACACATCCGAAGAATGTTGAAGGTCTTTCCTTCATGAGTGATGAAGTTGTTTACGGTGCACAGGGACTCGTTGATGCAGTGCGTGAACGTGCCGACTATGTTATCGTTCTTGCTCACCTTGGTCTTGATGAAGATGGATCTTATGGTGTAACAAGCCGCATGGTTGCAGAGAATATTAAGGGAATTGACTTGATTGTTGATGGTCATAGCCATTCTGTTCTTGAAAATGGATTGAAGGTTGGTGACACCCTCATAGTTTCTGCTGGCGAATACATGGAAAGTGTTGGATTGGTTGAAATTGAAGTCCGCAATGGAAAAGCTGTTGGAGAGACTGCTCTCTTAATTCCAGCTTCAGATGTTGCCGATCCTTCAGCTAACGAATATGCCAAGATGTTGGGAGTGACCGAAATTCCTGATGATCCAGCTGTCGTAGCTTATGTGGAAGGCCAGAAAGCCCGAGTTGAAGGTATAACAAGTGAAGTCGTTGCCTATACTCCAGTTGCACTTGATGGAGAAAGAGGTAATGTCAGAACCAAACCGACGAATCTCGGTAACATGATTGCTAAGGCTATGATCGAAGCAACCGGAGCTGATGTTGCACTTACCAATGGTGGTGGAATTAGAGCCTCGATTCCTGCAGGTGATGTAACCCGTGGCGATATCATTACCGTTCTTCCTTTCAACAACACAGTTGTGGTAGTTGAAGTAACGGGACAGGATATCTACGATGCTCTCGAATGGGGTTATTCTAGACTCCCAGAAAGCAACGGTGGATTCCCACAGACCGCTAACATGAGTATTGTTTACAGCCGATTCAGTGATCCTGGTAGCAGAATTAAGAGAGTGCTCGTTAATGGGAAATCCATTGATAGAGACGCTACATATAAGCTTGCTACAAATGATTTCATGGCAGCTGGTGGAGATGGATATACCATGCTCGATAAGCCAGTGGTCATGTACGGTCGTGGTTTAGACGAAGTATTGACTGATTACATGGTTAAGTACAACAAGAAGTAATACTTTACCTATGATTTTCCCAGCCGCTCGAATATATCGGGCGGCTGTTTTAGTATTTGAGTAATCCTTTACTGTAGTGTACAATATGGAGGTAGGAGAAGTTCATCTCTTAATACACCATGTGTTACTTCTTTGATGAGAAGAAATGAACGCTTCCCTGACTCTTTAGGAAAAGCAAGAAGACAGGAGGCTTAGAATCATGGATACATCGCTCAAAAAACCAATCGTACGCACAATCATTCTTCTCGTGGTGCTTGTAATTATTCTCGTAGTCAGCAACTCCAATACTACGCTGAATATCTTTTCAATTGTAATTTTCTTTGCACTCATTGCACTAGTCTGGTTTAAATATCTTCAGCTGAAGAACTCAAGTTCGTCCGAGAAGGAGCCAAGTATACCGATTATTGAATCGGTACCAGAACCAATTCCTGTTACACCTACTGCCTTAAAGCAGGAAGAAAAAAAAGTAACAGTTGATGAAGATGATGAGATTCGCACTCGAACAGGAGCTGCATGTGAAAAATCTGGAAGGTATGTGTGCAAAGACCATCCAAAACGAACTGTCAAAATGCAAGAAGGAAACAGATTCCCTCCCTGTCGTGGTGATAAAAAAGGTCATTCTACCGTTTGGATTTTAAGAGATTAGAAAACGTTTGAATCGGAAGAAGAGGCAGTTTTGGGATAAATCCTGATGCTGCCTCATTTTTTATGTAATTTTTCTGAGTATTATTGATTAATTATATGCATATGATTATCCTTGAATAGTTGGAACTTATGAGGCTAATGGTATGAAAAAATTTACATATGCATGTGTGCTTGGGTTGGTTTTTTGTTGTGCTCTGTTTACGTTGAGTGCTGAACAAGTCAACCTAACTCTCGAAACTGCTCTTGATATGGCACGTGAACATAACTTGAGTTTACAGTCTCAATTTATAGATGTGAATCAGGCTAGACGAGATGTGGATACCTCTTGGAATTTGTTTATCCCTTCTGTAAATCTCTCTCTTTCGCATGGTGGACAGATGGGGGTCTTTTCGGATGCTTCTACTACCATCTCAGGGTTGCAGGCTGGCTTATCGGTGGATTTTCCACTTAATCTTGCTGTTCGAGATCAGTTAGAAACCTACAATCTTTCCTACGAAATTAAGCAAGTCACGTACGCTCAGGCACAAGCAGAAATCGAACGGAGTGTAACAAAATTATTTTTTGCACTTATTTCAGAGAAAGAAAATCTCACTATTCAGGAACGGAATATTGAACTTGCACAGAAACAATTTGAGAAAGTTGCAGCAAACTATGAGGCTGGATTTGCATCTGATTTAGATTTGCTCACGGCACAGCTTGGCATTGATCGACTGTTACCCGAATATCATCAGGCAGAGATTTCGTATGAAGGGAAATTGCTTTCTCTCAAAGCATTACTTGGATTAGCTTTGGATGCTGATATTGTGGTTCATGGTGATTTGCCTGACTGGAAACTGACCCATACGCTAGAATCATTGAAGCAGTACATCTCTTCTACTCGCACACTACAGTTGTATGCACTCAATGCAGCATCAATAGAGAGTGGGAAGAAGGCTCAAGCAAAGAATGCTCTGACTCCGACACTTCGACTTTCTACAGGGTACACCATTAACACTGATGCCATAAAGAGTGATCCAATGGCAAACCCTTTTGGAGGGCCGCCTATACCAACAGGTACTTGGACCGATGCTTTCCAATATTCAGTAAGTGTAATTGTTCCGCTTGATGGGCATATCCCCAATAGTCGAACGAAGGTCTCCTTAGCAAAAATGGACGACTCGTTACGAAAACTCCAATTAGAGAGAGAGCAAACCAAGATACAACTAGAACAATCACTCATTACGCAAGTTCGAACTTTGGAAAATCTTCAGAAACAGATGCACGTAGCTAGATCAAATCTTACACTATCACAACGTGTATATGAAATGAATACGCTGCAGTACGCATCTGGATATGTCGATTATTTTTCAGTCGAGAAGGCACAACAGGATGTGCTCCTGGCTGAACAGAGCCTTCTATTATTATCCTTTCAATACGCTAGTGCTCTGGTTGATTTGGCCTACGACTTGCAACTTGATGTGAATGAGTTATGAAATTGAGAAGGAGCTTTAGCTTATGAATACGAATACAAAAAAGAAAAAGAGCAGGGTTGGCCTTATTATCCTGCTAATTCTCATACTTGCTGCCATAGCAGTGGTGGTGCTTAATCCATTCGAACAGCAGCTGGCTCAACTGACTGGTGAACCCGAAACAGAAGTATCGTTATTATCTGTTAAAACGAAGCCGGTTTCGATTGATTCTCTTCAAGGATTCATCCAGGTGAATGGAGATGTTGTGGATCGCCAATCTATTGATATTTATCCAGAAAATGTTGGAAAGCTCACCTATATGAGTGTAAAAGTTGGAGATCGGATTTCAGCTGATCAGGTTTTTGCACGAGTGGATCCATCGCGACCTGGAGCGAATTTTAAGGAAATAGAGGTGAAAAGTCCGGTTGATGGGACCGTTCTTGCTGTTCACTTCTCTACAGGCTCGACTGTTTCTCAGCAAACTGCCTTAATTCGTATAGGGATGCTTGGGGATCTTGAAATTGAAACTGCGATTCCAGAACGTTATGTAGGAAAAATTGGTGTTGGCACACAAGCCCGTGCCACATTCCAGGCATACCCTGATGAAGAATTTTCGGGAGTTGTTACTCGAGTAAGTCCGGTTCTTAACCCAGTTACTCGAACCTTAACCATTGGCATAGATGTGGAAGATCCAAATCAGTTAGTGAAGGTGGGCATGTTCCCCTCAGTAGTACTTCATACCGAAACTGTCGAAGATGCTCTCATTATTGATCGAGCAAGTATTCTCTATGAAGGTAGCCAGGCATATGTATACACCATAGACAATCAGGATGTTACACGAAGGAAAAACATCACCCTTGGGCTCGTCGTAGAGGACTTAGTGCAAGTTACATCCGGTCTTTCTTCAGATGATCGCATAGTAATTCAGGGACAAACACTCTTGACCGATGGTGTTACTGTTCGTGTCGTCGACTAAAGAAGAGGAACCATATGAGTCTTACCAATACGATTGTCCATCGACCTACAACGATTATCGTTATATATATACTGTTAACAGCACTCGCTTTAGTTGTGTTTCCAAATCTTGCAGTTGAACTATTTCCAGAGATGGATTTGCCTATGGTCATAGTATTTACAACATACAGCGGTTCAAGTCCTGAAACCATGGAGGAAACGGTAACTAAACCGATTGAGGGCGTTATTTCCAATGTCGGTGGAATTAATAACCTCACATCGACCTCATCCGAGGGACTGAGTATCATTATGATTGAATTTAACTACGGTACTGATCTTGATCAGGCGTCACGTTCTATTGATGATAATTTAAATCTTGTTTCCGACTTTCTAC
>Ga0334901_1000206_pt1 | contig 96059 bp, 75 predicted proteins | sample GraSluR3_MG_3_FD_207216 | JGI IMG/M metagenome (GOLD analysis project Ga0334901, IMG submission 207216) | Sludge microbial communities from methane-producing bioreactor in Wageningen University, Netherlands - Granular Sludge_15_08-R3 | ecosystem: Engineered > Bioreactor > Anaerobic >... | reverse complement strand
GTTGTACAATAGTTTCCATAGAGATCTTCCTCCTTTGTTTGTTGGTTTGGTTAACCTCATTTTAACACAGGAGTGTTGATCTCTTTTTTTATTTCTCTTAAAACTCCACAACTATTTTACACTATCCCCTGTTTAATCCCCCCTCTTTGGGGAATAAATCCTTTATCAAAAGGGGTTTTTTATGACAAACAGGAGGTCGCAAATGAGAAACGAATTGAACTTCTTCCGTTGTAGCCATTGCGGAAACATCGTATATTTCTTCCATAACTCCGGTGTACCCGTGCAATGTTGCGGGGAAAACATGACGGAGATTTCTCCCAATACATCCGATGGGGCCGGGGAAAAGCACGTACCGGTCGTTACCCAAGAGGGAAACAAGGTCACCGTGAAAGTAGGTTCTGTGGATCACCCCATGACGGATGAACACTGGATTCAATGGGTTGCTCTTTTAACCGAAAAAGGCATGCAAGCCGTGGAGCTTTCTCCCGGAGATGCCCCCGTAGCAGAATTCAGCCTACTAGACGGGGATAAAGTGGTTGCTGCTTACGAATACTGTAACCTACACAGCCTCTGGAAGGCCTAACTATAGCCATCAACATTTCCACATACAAAGAAGATGCCCCGGCCCTGAACCTTTTCAGGAAACCGGGGTGTTTTCTTGATTTTCTACTCTAATTCAAGTATAGTATATCTAAATATTTACGGAACTCGGGGTTGAGAAGGGGATTATCATGACAAAGAAAAAACGCCAATTGGAAACCATATGCGTACAGGGAGGCTATCAAGCCAAAAGGGGAGAACCCCAGGTGATGCCCATCGTACAAAATACCACCTATCGCTACTACAATACCCAGGACGTAGCCGCGCTTTTTGACTTGGAAAGCGGAGATTTCATGTACACCCGACTGGGAAATCCCACCTTAAGTGTGTTGGAAAATCACATGGCGGAATTAGAAGGGGGTACCGGGGCTTTATCGGCTTCCTCCGGTCAGGCTGCCACACTGATGACCCTCTTAAATATATGTCAAACCGGAGATCATATCATCTCCTCCTCCAGTATCTACGGAGGTACTTTCAACCTGCTGGCGGTGTCTTTAAAAAAAATGGGTATCGAAGTCACCTTTGTGGATGTGAAAGATTCCATAGAAACCATCGTAGCCGCCGCACGGCCCACCACCAAAGCCATTTTTGCCGAAACCTTAGCCAACCCCGCTTTAGTGGTGTTGGATTTTGATAAATTTAAGAAGGCATCCTTGGAGCTGGGAGTTCCTCTGATTGTGGATAATACCCTGGCCACTCCCGCCTTGACCCGTCCCATCGAACACGGGGCAGATATCATCATTCATTCCACCACCAAGTACGCAGACGGGCATGCCTCCAGTCTGGGGGGGATGGTCATTGAAGCCGGCAGTTTTGATTGGGGCGCTTCCAACAAATATCCGGGTCTGACGGAGCCGGACGATAGTTACCACGGCCTCCGTTTTTACGAGAAATTCGGAAAGACGGCTTTCACCGTAAAGATGAGAACCACCATGCTTCGGGACTTCGGTTGCACCATGTCCCCGATGAATGCATACCTGACACACCAGGGTTTACAGACCCTTCACCTTCGTATGGAACGTCATAGCCAGAACGCGCTGGCTTTGGCTCAATATTTAGAAAAACATCCCCAAGTAGATTGGGTGACCTATCCGGGCCTTGCCTCGGATTCTTCCTATGCTCTGGCATCTATGTATATGCCCAAGGGCGCCGGTGGCGTCCTTAGCTTCGGAGTGAAAGGCGGCAGAGCCAAGGGAGAAGCATTTCTAGAGAATCTGGAACTTTCCAGCATCGTAGTCCATGTAGGCGATATCCGAACCTCCGTCCTTCATCCAGCCAGCACCACCCATCGACAACTGACGGAAGAACAACAAATCGCCGGCGGAATACGACCCGAACTAATCCGCGTATCCGTGGGTATCGAAAACATAGAAGACATCCGGGAGGATTTTGAAAGGGCCCTGGAACGTCTCTAGAAAGGTAGGTACCAAATGCCCATTATTATACCCAACAGCCTTCCTGCGGCCAAAACCCTCAAGAAGGAAAACATATTTATCATGCACGAGAAGAGGGCGGCCACTCAGGATATTCGTCCCTTAAAAATATTGATTGTCAACTTAATGCCCACCAAGATAGCCACCGAAACCCAACTGGCCAGAGTGCTGGCCAACTCTCCATTGCAGGTAGAATTGACCTTGCTTCGTATGGAAGCCCATGCGTCCCAAAACACCCCGGAAGACCATTTGGTGGCCTTCTACAAGACCTTTGACGAAATCGTCCACGAACGATTTGACGGCATGATTCTCACCGGCGCGCCGGTAGAAACCATGGACTTTGAACGAGTGGACTATTGGCATGAGCTTTCGGAGCTCTTTGAATATGCCAGGACCAATGTATATAGCTCCATGTTCATTTGCTGGGGAGCTCAAGCCGCTTTGCATTACTACTACGACATCCCCAAACATCCTTTGAAAAGCAAGGTGTTTGGTGTATTCGAACACAAGGTGGTGCGGCCCTTGAATCCGCTCATGAGAGGGTTCGATGAAATCTTTTATGCACCCCACTCCCGTCATACCACCATCAAGAAGGAAGACGTGAAGAAGGTGCCGGAGGTACGAATTCTGGCAGAGTCCAAAGAAGCCGGACTCCATATCCTGGCCACCGACAACGGACGGCAAATCTTTATCCTGGGCCACCAGGAATACGACAAAGAAACTCTCTACGGAGAATACAAACGGGATTTGGACAAGGGTCTTCCCATCGAAGTACCCAAGCACTATTTCCGGGATGACGACCCGGAAAAGGAAATACTCTTCCGATGGCGAAGCCATGCCAGCTTGCTTTTCACCAACTGGCTCAACTACTATGTATATCAAGAAACGCCGTACGATTTGGAAGAGCTCTAATAAAGCATCCATGCAAAAGCGTAAAAGCGAAAATAAAAAATAAGAAGAATTAGAAAGATTAAAGCATGAAAAAAAGAAAAACGGTAATTAAAATAGGGGGGCTGCGATTTACGCTCCCCCTCATACTGATACTCATCCTGATTATTGTGATTTTAACCCTGCTGTTGATTCCCTCCCTGCGAGATACGTTGGGCTTTGGTAAATGGCCTACCTCTTTCAGTGAACTCCTTCCGGAAGAAGTCATGGGCTACAACGAGTCGGAAATCACCCAGGCATTATTGGGAGAAACCCGAGCCCGACAGGAACTCATTGTATTGGAGCAGGATGTGTCGGTTCAAATGGAAATCACCCGAACGCTGGCCAATATCCCCCTCTTTGAAAAGTCCAAAACCGTCTATGCCTACGGCACCGGGGCTTTTGGTGTGGATCTGTCCCAAATAACAGAAGAAACCATTCTCTTTGACCACGAAACCAAAACCGTAACCCTTTCCATTCCCCATGCAGATCTAGTGTATGTGGACCCGGATTACTCCAAGACCCAGTTCGGGGATACGGAGCGGGCTTTACTGGCATTCGGTGACATCAAACTGACCCAGGAACAGCAGAACGTACTGAATCATCAAATCGAAGAGTCCATGACCGAAACCCTAAGTGGCAGCAATCGGTTGGCGGTGGCGGATTTACGGGCGGTCCAGCAGGTAAAGGCTTTACTAGGCCCTATCTTGTACGGCGTCAACCCAGACTATACCCTCAAGGTGACTCAAGAGTAATCCCAAAAGAATTGGGAAGTATTTCTATCTCAAGGCCACCTGAATCATGATGGCACATTCCAATCTCTTCTGAAACAGTTCGCATCCCAACTCATAGACCCCTTGAAGGTCTCCCGTGGTGTGATAGGAATTGGCAGCACATCCGCCGCTACAATACAGCCGAGCCCAACAGGTTCGGCATTTTTCTTGGGTAGCCAAAGGGCTGATTCCAAACCGTTCCGATATTTCAGGGCATGTCACTCCCTGCCACACATTGCCCATCCGGAATTTCTCATCACCCACGAACTGATGGCAAGGATACAAATCACCCCAAGGAGTCACCGCCAGATATTCCGTACCGGAACCACATCCGGTGAGCCTTTTGTAAATACAAGGGCCCCCTTCCAAATCCAGCATATAATGATAAAAGGTAAACCCCTCTCCTCTGCGGGAACGGGCTACCATCTCTATGGCCAATTCTTCATATTGTTGCTTCAAAAAGAGAAGGTCTTCTCCCCGTAATCCATAGGGCTCTTTGGGATTACACACCACCGGCTCCATGGATAATTGATCAAAACCCAATGTTGCCATGTGATAAATATCCTGGGTAAAATCTAAATTGTCCCGGGTAAAAGTACCGCGGATATAGTATTCCTTCTCCCCCCGCTTTTGGCAAAATTGCTGGAACCGAGGTGCGATACGGTCATAGCTTCCTTCCCCTCCCACGGTTTTTCGTAGCCGGTCGTGCACCTTCTTTCTTCCATCCAAGCTTAACACCACATTGTGCATTTCCCGGTTGCAAAAATCCATCACTTCTTCATCCAGCAAAAGGCCATTGGTAGTCAAAGTAAATCGGAACTCTTTCTGCCACTTCTCCTCTTGACTCCGGGCATAGGCCACCACTTTCTTTACCATATCCCAGTTCATCAAAGGCTCTCCTCCAAAGAAATCCACCTCCAGATGATGGATATCCCCTGATGAAGATAAGAGAAAATCGATGGCTTTCTTCCCCACCTCAAGAGACATAAGGGCCCGCTCTCCCTGATACTTGCCCTGGCTGGCAAAACAGTAATCACAAGTCATATTGCAGGTATGGGCTACGTGTAAACACAGCGCTTTTACCACATGTGGCGAAGGCTCCCCGTCTCTCGGGTTTTTCCAAAGTTCGTCTGACAATATTCCCCATGTATCCTCTTCCGAATAGATCTTTCCATCTTGTATTAAAGTCTCGATATCCTGAAAAAGCTCATCCAGCTCCTTCTCGTTCAAAGAAGCATCTCCCGGGTACTTTTCCATTAGCATCTGCTTTAATGCGGAAGGCTCCATTTCTCTGTAATTCATAATGGCATCAAAAGCCACCGGATCCACCTGATGGATAGACCCGCTGGCAGGATCGATAATGATATGTATTCCATTTAGTTCATAGCCATGTATCATTTATATTCTACTCCCCGATTTTATATTCTTTTATATATTGCGCCCTTTATTCTCCCCTTTTCAGGGGAAAAAAAGAAGGGCTTGTGGTTGCCCCTACTTTTTCTCACATTTCTGATTGGCCACCCCGCAGGATGTCTTGCAAGCGCTTTGGCAAGAGGTTTGACACTCCTTGCATCCGCCGGTGATGGCACTTTCTTTCAGGTCTCGTGTGGCTATGGTTTTGATTCGTTTCATGTTCATTCCCCACCTCTCGTAAAATTCTACCTTGTTAGTGTACTCCAAGGCAACCCCCTTTGTCAACGAAAGAGCAACTGGCTAAAAGAGTAGAATCCGGCAGGCATATGGAATAGCCTTTCTGCGGCGGTCCAGGCACCCAACGCGAAAACCTGCCGACTTTCCGCCCGATGAATAAATTGGAGCGTTTCCTGATCGCCGAAAAAGTGAACCTGATGCTCTCCTACTACGCTACCCCCTCTGAGGGCATGAACACCAATCTCCCCTTTTTCCCGGGACCCGGTGAAGCCTTGTCTTCCATAAACCTTCTTTCGATTTCCCCCAGGGTCCAGCGCCGTCAGCAGCTTTATGGCCGTCCCACTAGGCGCATCTTCCTTATGGCGATGATGGGTTTCCATCAATTCCACATCCCACTCCTCTCCCAGGACACCGCTCACCTCTTCCAGCACATGACTCAACACAGTAATACCCAGGGAAAAATTAGCACTTACCAGTACGGGAATGTCCTTTCCGATGATTTCCAAAGCCGTCAATTCTTCCGGAGAAAAACCAGTGGTTCCGGTGATGAAGGGAATCCCCCGCTCATGGGCCAAATCCGCCATATGAAGCGCCATCTCCGGCCGTGAAAAATCCAATATGATATCCGCCTCGGGCAGGGAGGAATGTTTTTCTCCCCTCCCCACCATAGCGACTATCTGAATACCCTCCCTGGTAGGCGCGGTTTCCCGTAATGCTTGACCCATTCTGCCTCTACCAGATACGATCACTCTCATGCCATAACCCCCATTCTTACCATCTCGCTACGCAATATTTCCCGATTCTCCGGAGCCATGGGATAAAGAGGTAATCGATATCCACCCACCTCCATGCCCATCAAGTTCATAGCTTCCTTTACCGGAATGGGATTCACCTCGATAAATAAATCATTGATTAGATTCATATATCCCACCTGGGCCTGGCGCGCCATCTCAAAACGGCCTTCCAAAAAGTTCATCACCATATCATGGGTGAAGCGAGGCAATATATTGGCCAATACCGATATGACTCCGGCACCTCCCAAGGAAAGAACGGGCAAAATCACATCGTCGTTTCCGCTGTAGATAGCAAACTCTTCCCCGGCAAATCGAGATAGCTTGGCCACGTAGCTAAGATCTCCGCTGGCCTCCTTTATCCCAATAATATTTCGATGAGCCGCCAGTCGTTCCACCACATCCACCGGAATACTACACCCGGTTCGGCCCGGCACATTGTAGAGAATCATAGGAAGGTCTACCGCATCTGCCACATCAGCGAAATGGTGATACATACCCTCCTTGTTGGCTTTGTTGTAATAGGGAGCGATGGTTAACAGTCCGTCTGCTCCTAAATTTTTGAAACTTCGACTTTTTTCAATCACCGTCTGGGTGCAGTTGGAGCCGCTGGAAGCAATCACCGGCACCCGGCCTGCTACTACCTCTACCGCCAACTTACAAATGGCATCGTCTTCCTCATGGCTCATGGTAGGAGACTCGCTGGTGGTGCCCAGCATCAGCACCCCATCCGTTCCCTCTGCGATATGCCATTCCAATAGTTCCTCTATTTTTGCAAAGTTCACACTTCCGTCTTCATGAAAAGGCGTAATCAGCGCCACAATAGACCCTCTAATCTGTTCCATTTTCTTCTTCCTTTCATATCCCGGAGCCATCGCGTTAGCGGCTCCTTTTCAACAACACCGATGACCCATCCTACCGCCTGATGGATTTGCCCCATGGACTTCACGTCATCGCCATTTACGCGATACGCCATTCCATAGATTCTGTCTTTTGAATAGAAGAAGCTTTTAAGGGCAGCAGATGCTGCCTCACCCCCATGGCGGGTCTTTCGATTGTCATAGTATAGTCCTTTCTGTCTGAGGCCCCTCTAGCGAATAAAAAAACGTCTTCTGAGAATTTTCCCAAAAGACGTTGAGCGGTTTTTTCCGTTCTTCCTCCTCCGGGCAAGTGAAAGGTCGCTTGCCCAGGATCTGATTTGGATCTGAGCAGCGCTATCGCTTACCGGATTTTTTATCGAAGGAAGATGTTTGTGTGGAACGAATCATGTATCAATAACCCCTTTTTGATTGTTGAGATACGGACTACTATCGGAATTCCGCTATATTTGTTAAATTACACTAATGAAACCTCTTTGTCAACCCATATTTTGTATACTTTCACAAGAATTGCATATTTTCTCATTCACCTTGCTTTTTGCACTTCTCTTTGCTACATTGAATGAGGTTATATACGCCCACTCCAATCATATATATAAAGGAAACCGCCATGTCCACACCAAAAGAGAAAAAACAAGCCATGGGTTTGATGGCCATCTGCGCCATTCTTTGGAGCAGTGCCGGCCTCTTTATCAAATGGATTTCCTGGAATCCATTGTTGATTACAGGAGGTCGTGGTTTGATTTCCGGCATTGTTCTGGCCCTCTTCATGTGGAAGACCGGGCGACACTTGGTAATCAACCGGACTTCTGTATTGGCGGGTATCGGACTGGCTGGCTCTTGTACCAGCTTCGTTATGGCCAACAAACTAACTACAGCGGCCAATGCCATCGTACTTCAATACACCGCCCCTATATTCATTCTTCTAATCACCGCCTTCTTCCTGAAGAAAAAGCTGGAAGGGAATGAAATTTTGGTGGTGCTTTTCACCACACTGGGAATTTCACTATTCTTTTTCGACGAACTGTCCCCGGGAAATCTGTTGGGAAATCTAATGGGCATTTCCGCCGGCATTTTTTTGGCCTTAATGTTTGTAGCCATTGGTCAAGCGCAATCTGATGATTCCCTTCGCATGTCCGGCATTCTCTTGGCCCATACCTTTACCACCCTGATCGGATTGGGATCTCTTTTCTTCATTGATTTCCAAACCACCCCCAATGAAATTCTCTTCGTTGTCTTCCTGGGAGTCTTTCAACTAGGCATCCCCTATGTGCTCTACACATTGGCTTCCAAACACATTTCTCCTTTGGCCTGCTCCTTGATTGGCACCTTGGAGCCGCTTCTGAACCCGGTTTGGGTCTTTCTGTTTATCGGCGAAGCGCCCGGTTTCTATGCTTTAGTGGGAGCCGCTATCGTACTCACCTCCATATCCCTCTGGCTCATACGGCAAAATAAAAGGAGAACTTAGCTCTCACGTCATATCATTTTGCGAAAACCCGACAAATTCCGATATTCATGTCTATTGTATTTACATTAGACAGATTAAATTGTATACTAAGGGTGAAATCGCAGAAAGGAGGTTTCATTATTATGTCTGTAAAAACGGATACCAGCATGACCATTCGTATGAACAAGGAAGTGAAACAACAAGCGCAGCAAATATTTGCAGAATTAGGCATGGACATGACTACGGCAGTCAATGTGTTCTTACGGCAAGCAATTCGCAGCCAGGGCTTTCCCTTTGACATCACCTTAAAAACGCCCAATCCCATAACAATGGCCGCTATTCAAGACTCCTATGGAAAGAAAAATGTACAGGGACCCTTTGACAGTGTCGGTTCGCTTATGGAGGATCTCGATGCTTAAAATCGTTTACCACAATCAATTCAAAAGAGACTACAAGCGCATAATTAGAAGGGGTTGTAATCCAGGTCTGCTAACGAACGTCCTTTCCATCCTTGTCAATGAACAGCCCCTTCCTAACAAATACAAAGACCATTCATTAGCAGCCAACAGCTACTATAAAGGTGTAAGAGAATGCCATATTCAGCCAGACTGGCTATTAATTTATCGGATTAACCAAGAGACCCAGATATTGTATCTGATAAGAACAGGCACGCACAGCGACCTGTTCAAATAGAATGCTACAATGATTAAAAAGGAGAGCTTAGCTCTCCAGATAATTCTTTGATTTTAGCGCTTGTTCCACTCGGAGCAACACTTCCTCCGAATCCCCTTCCACCGTGTGGTAATGGATATCATCGGTGAGATGCTTCAACGGACTGGTATTCCCTAAAAGCATCTTTCGGTTGAATCGTTCCACATCTTCTCGATCCACCAGGAACAGATTGGCTCGGATTTCCCCGTAAATTTCATGGTTGACAAACACATCCAACACCCGCCCCCCAGAATCTATAATAGTAAAAAGCTCATCGGAAATCGCATCGTCATCATGGCGTACTTTGAATACTCTTCGCAAGGCTTGATGATCCGTCAACAAATATCCTCGATTGGTGGAAAATATTTTATAATCCGCGGCACGAAGCAGCGCAATGTCCTGAACGATGACTTGCCGACTGACACCCAAGCGTTGCGCCAACTCCCCTCCCGACAGAGGATTCTTTTCCGTTTTCAAGTACTCCAACAAGATTCTTCTTCGTTGTTCTCCGTCCATTGCTTCCTCCTACCTATCGCCTCGATTCTCTTGGCCCAGCCCGTCTCTCCTTTGTAAAATAAGGAGAACCATTAACCTAAAATTACAAGTTCTCCTCCCGCCGGAGATGCTTCATGGAAAAATCACAAATCCTGGCCGAGTGAGTCAAAGCGCCGCAAGATATGAAATCCAACCCCAGCCCCGCCAACTCCGGAATCCTTTTCTTTGTAACATTTCCCGAACATTCCGTCAAGGCTCGCCCACCAATTATCCCAATGGCTTCTTTCATAAGGCTCATCTCCATATTATCCAACATGATAATATCTGCCCCTGCCTCTAATGCCTCTTTCACCATTTCCAGAGACTCCACTTCCACCTCAATCTTTCGTTGAAAAGAGTTACCAGCCCTCGCAAGAGATATAGCATTTCCAATGCTCCCCGCTGCTGCAATGTGATTATCTTTAATTAATATTCCGTCCGATAACCCGCTGCGATGATTCTGCCCGCCGCCTACTCGTACCGCATACTTTTCCAACACTCTCATGTTGGGAGTGGTTTTTCTAGTGTCTATCAATCGGGTTCCGGTACCCTCTAACAACGCACTCCACTCTCTGGTCATGGTAGCGATGCCCGTCATGCGCTGCAGAAAATTCAAAGCGGTGCGTTCTCCGGACAACAGCACCCCCAAGGGCCCATGTAATATAGCCACTACCTGTCCCGATAACACCTCCACTCCATCCCTAAGAGATGAGATCATTTTTACCTTGGGATCCAGCAGATGAAAAACCCGGTAAAACACTTCCAATCCGCATAGAATTCCATCTTCCTTGCAAATCAGCTCCACCTGTCCCAGCGCATCCCCGTCCACGATGCTTGCCGTGGTGATGTCTCCGTCTGGCATGTCCTCTCGCAGGGCCTGGCGAATCGTTTCTTCTACCTGGAGCCAGGGAAGCCCCAAAATATTTCTGTCATTGGCTCTGACACTGGCCGCACCAATCGTGCCAGCCCCACCGCTATCATCCTTTGCTTTTTCTCGTTGCATCCCGCACCTCTCTTTCCTGTCGTTGCTGTATCAGTCCTTTGTTTTCTTCCAACCATGAATCAACACTACACTCCGCCTCATCTGTTCTCCCTCTCCAAAGTCTCTCTGACGGTTCCCTTCGCTCATATCGCCTGCCAATAGACACTGCGGCTTCTTTGGCGAAAACCAAACTCTCCAACAAAGAATTGCTGGCCAAACGGTTGGCCCCGTGGACTCCCGTATGGGCCGTTTCTCCCACGGCATATAATCGGGGCATGGAGGTGCGTCCTTCTAAATCCGTGTGAATACCCCCCATTAAGTAATGTTGAGCCGGCACTACGGGAATCCAATCACGGGTCAAGTCCAATTCTTCTTCCAAACAATGGGCATAAATACCGGGAAATCGATTCCGAATAAAATCCGGGGCCATATGAGCAACAGACAGCCACACATGAGGCGTCCCGTCTTTTTCCATTTGTTCATAAATGGCTTTCGTTAAAAGATCCCGGGGAAGCAGTTCATTCACGAACCGCTCCCCTCGGAAATCCAACAAGGTGGCGCCTTCTCCTCGAAGAGACTCGGAAATCAAAAATCGCCGGCCTTGCTTCTCGGAATACAAGGTGGTGGGATGAATCTGTACATAATTTAAATGGCGCACGTCCACACCATGGCGCAAGGCAATGGCAATTCCATCTCCTGTGAGATGGCGGTAATTGGTTGATTGGTCATAAAGGCCACCCAAGCCTCCCGTAGCCACCACCACATAGTCTGCGCCAATATTCGTCATGATTCCTTCCTTACTGCGAAGAACCACTCCATGACAAACTCCATTATCCACCAATATGTCCATCCAAACGACTTCCTGCGCCAAGGCCACATTCTGCCGAGTGAGAATCTCTGAAATTAAAGCTCGCGTAATTTCCTGACCTGTCTGATCCCCATGGTATAGGATTCTGGGTTTGGAATGACCCCCCTCTTTGGTGTAAACCAATTCGTCTCCCTCTTTCTGAAACCGCACCCCCAAGGCCATCAAAGCCTGTACTAACGCGGGAGACTTTCGAATCATTTGATCCACTGCGCTTCGATCATTCTCATAATGCCCCGCCTTCAAGGTGTCCTCTACAAAAGAAGAGTAATCTTCCTCTCCCCGCATCACACAAATTCCCCCTTGGGCCAAGCTGGAATCGGAAGCCTCCAAAGTTTCTTTCGTTACCAACAGTATCTTTTTATCTCTAGGCAGATTCAGGGCACAATACAATCCCGCCACTCCACTGCCTACAACCACCACATCAAAGGACTTCAATTAAGAGTCTCCTTCATCATTATCTTCATTACGGCTGCGAGATAATTCCATCATTCGAATGATGCTATTCGTAGCTTTGTCCTGAATCCGTTTGGGAATCATCACTTCCGGGCCCTCCTGCTCCAGACACCTCAAGATTTTTTCCAAGGTGATTTTTTTCATGTCTACACAAACCGGTAACGGCTCCGTAAAATGATATTTGATATCCCGGCCCAAACCCTTCAGGGAATGAAGAAGCCCCACTTCCGTCAGGATAATGTACTCCTTCTCTTCTCCACTCTCAACTCTCCCCAAAATCCCGGAAGTGCTCCCAATATAGTCCGCCGATTTTAACACGGAAGGGCTGCACTCCGGATGGGCCAGAACCACTGCACCGGGATTTATTTCTTTGGCACGTTCCACTTGCTCTATGGTGATATCCTGATGCACCGGGCAAGATCCGTCTCCGAAATAGAATTGCTTTTGCGGCACATGAGCAGCCACATACCGACCCAGATTAACATCCGGAATGAAGTATATATTTTGCTGGGCCAGCTGACGGACCACTTCCACGGCATTGGATGATGTGACACACACATCGGATTCCGCCTTAATGGATGCCGTAGAATTGATATAGCAAACCACCGCCAAGTCCGAAATCTCCTCCCGCATTTTCCTTATTTTATATATAGAGGCCATATGGGCCATGGGACAACTGGCATCCTCTTCCGGAATAAGGACCCGCTTTTTCGGGCACAGCAACTTGGCACTTTCTCCCATGAAATCTACTCCGGCGAAAAGTATGGTGTCTCCTTCCCACAAAAAAGCCCGGCGGCACAGCTCAAGTGAGTCTCCCACATAGTGAGCCACTTCCTGCACCCCGGGCAGCGTGTAATAATGGGCAAGAATCAAAATATTCTTCTCCTCCCGAAGCCGAATAATCTCCCCTGCCAAAAGCTCCTGGTTCATGGCAAACCCCTTCATACTCACGTGTTTCTCGAATCCCAATATCTCTTCTGGAACCCATAATACCACAGAACTTGACAGGTGACAAGACATATGAATAGCAAGACCACAACCTCACTTCATATTAGCAAGAACATGTTCTTGTACCTTACGTTCTTGCTATCTCCATGTCGTTTTATATTTCTACTTCTAAAGCCCATTCCCCAAATCCGGGAGTGGATATGTACAGGAACAGCGAGTCCTCCATTTCAATTTCCGCTTCTTCCTTACTTCCCAAAACATAACTGCCTTCATTCCGTGTAGTAAAACTTGTCCTTCCGGAATTTTTATAAAACTTTTTGATAGTTTTAATGACATGCGGATTTTGCTGTACTGCTTTCCCTAGATAATTCTTCGATTTCTTTTCATCTCCCAGCTTGTAATATAGAACCGAAATGGGCAAATGCATTGTTAAAGATTCTTCTTTGTTGTATCTTTTGAATAATCTCATCGCATTCATTTCATCCTCTAAAAACGCATACAAACTTATAAGCCGATAGCGAACCCCCATGTTGTCTCCCGGACACAACTCCAACAGCTCTTCACAATTTTTTATAGCCTGATGATATCTTCCCATAGAGATCAACCCCTCCATATGGTGATATCTCAAACGCATATAAGGTCTCGTTTCCAGTATGCCCCAGAAATGCCCGACACAATCTTCCTCAAAGAAACCCTCCTCTTTTAGCCTTTTTTCAGTTTTTTTGATCATCTGCTCATACTTTTTTAATAAGTCATGAAAACCCTTGGCCGTTATCTCCGCGATTAAAAGTTCTGCATCTACCAAGTCTTTATCCAACTTCAATGCTCTTTTTGCATACTTTAATGTCTCTTCCAACGTTTCGGCTTCATAGGCTCTGTCTAAATATCCCCACGCATCTTCCCCGAAATCATCTACCGGCCTTTGTTCATTATTGTATCGGTCCATAAATTCTTGGATTGCCTTGTTCGTATCCTCCTCGTTCGCAAATTCTTTTCCTTCTAAAAATGCATGCAACTCTCTAAAAACCTTCTCCGTATCTCGACTCATATGTTCCCCCTTCTTATCATTTCGCTTGTTGTTTCACCATTCTTTTATGTTTTTCAGTCTTCATTTCCACTTTCTAGCCTGCTTCCACTTCTATGTCTCCGCCAAGAAATCTTTTAGTATGATTGTGGGTTCTTTCGCAGCATACTCCTTCACATCCTTTGTAAATCCATTTTTACTAAAAAGAACAAAGTACTTCTCCTCCGCTTGGAAAAAGTGCCCCTTTTCCATCAAATTCTTCAAGACTGCCATATTGGTTTGTTCCTTTCTCCACTTCACTTCGCCAAGAACAACCGTATTCTCTCCCATACCGACCAAATCAATTTCTTCTTCTCTTTTTTTCGCTGGATTGTTTCCCCACCACCGGCCTCGTTGCGTCATCAAGACAGAAAACTCTCCCTTTTTATTCATCCAATCAAAAAAGTCAAAAAATATCTCTTCGAAACCTTCTCCCATATACTCAGATAGGCTGCTCTTTATATACTCCCGATACAAACGTTGCCCTTGGCCCAATTGAATGACACTGCTATTCGGAAACACAAACCGGTACCAAAAGCGAAAAGAGCCATCACGAATCCGATAGATGGATTTGCGATTGCTTTTCCCCCCCACAGGTGTTTCCTTTGCTACAATTCCAAGGTCTATCAGTTGTTGAAGATATTTGTTGAGAGCTCCGGAGGCCAGGTGAACTTTCATGGCGATCTCGTTATTACGGCTGGCCCCTCTGGCTATGGCATCTAAAATATTGTTATATACCTTTGGCTCTCTCAGCTCCTGTTTTAGATAATTCATGGGTTCTTCATACAACCTGCCGGTATCTGTCAAAAATAAGGATACCAAATTCGATTCCAGACTGGCCTTTTTATCCACATAGGTCAGATATTCCGCAACACCACCGGTAGCACAATGAAGTGTGGCAATGGTTTCCTTATCCATTCCTCTCAGAAATTTTTCCGTTTCAAAGTAGTTGAATTCCTTTAACTTTATTTGTGCAGTTCTTCTTCCATAAAGAGGACTTTTTGCTCCCAACACCTGATTTTCCATGAAACTCATGGAAGACCCGCACAAAATCAAATGAAGCCTGGTCCCTTTCCATAAATGATCGCAATACTTCTGTATAACAGAAGAAATGGCAGGCCAAGATTCCGCAAGATAAGGGTATTCATCGATTACAAATATAAGGCGCTCTTTCTGCGCCAAATCCCCCACATAATCAAACAAGTCCTCATAGCTGGAGAAGGTTGCCTTGGGCCCCTTGTTTTCATTTTGCAAAACCGTCTTCGACAGCAGCTCCAAGTTGGAGATTTCTCCAGATTCCGTGGCCATGTAGTAGATTGCTTTTTTCCCAACCATGAACTGTTTCAGTAAATGCGTTTTCCCGATACGTCTTCTGCCATAAAGAACCGTGAACTCAAATTTACCGCTACGGTACTGGTTCTCCAAAACCTTCAATTCCTTCTCTCTGCCTATAAACATTCGACCCTCCTTTCCCCTTTTCCTTATTCTATATCAAAAAAAATATAATAGCAAGAACATGTTCTTGTACCTTGTGTTCTTGCTATTTCTAGGTTATGTAATACTATAATTCCCCGTCTTTATATCTGTTTTGAGAAAGACATTCTCCAATCTCCGCACTCTGGAGTGACACCACCTTTTCCCCTCCGTAGACTTCCTGCCGGCCCACTTCCCGGAACCCAAATTTCTCATGAAACTTCAGGGAAACGGGATTAGGGGGTTGAACATCAATTTCAGCCGTCACCCGAGGAACCTGACTATCCGCCGCATGTTGAAACACGTCATTGTAAAGAAGCTCACCCAAACCATGGCCTTGCATGGCAATATCCACCACCACTCGATCCACGTAGAGAAACCGATCGTACTTCCGGGAGAACCACTGATAGTTCACACTATCGTAATCCGCCTCCTCCCGGAAAGCCAGACAGAAGGCCCCTACTTTCCCATCCACTACCACCACCTTGTGGTAGTCCGACTCCTGGTCCAAATGCTCCAACTTCTCCATTCCCATGGGGGACAGAAAATGTACCGATTCCTGATTCATTCTCAAGATTTCAGAAAAGTCTTCTGTCCCAGCATCTCGAATCATTACCTTTTTCTCTTCTATCTTCACGATTTCTCTCCTTACCTCTAACAAAGAACCAAACACACTGATTTTCACTTCCACTTTCCCCTACAACACCACCCGAGCCTCCTGCCCCGGCTTCAGCCCACAATCCTCCGGAAGCAACAACTTCACCTGAATGCTCTTCTTGTTCTTATTGGCCAAAGTCTGCATATCCTTGGGGGTATACACACTCTCCACATCGATATATTTTACCATCCCTTCCCAGGTTTGTCCTTCCCCTTTGATGGTCATCACATTCCCATATTCTAAATCATGAATCTTTCCCACAGGATAATAAAACACCAGATAGGTTCCCTGGGATGCGGCGATTTCCACCAGGTTAAATCCGGGAGATACCACATCACCCGGCATATAGCTCTTGGTGATAATTACTCCATCCTCTTCCGCACAAACCTTACACTTGGCCAGCTTCCCCTTCTTCTCTTCCAGTTGGCTCTCCAGCATCTTGATGTCTAACAAAGCCACACTGGTTATATCTCCGCTGCCTGCGTTTTCCAAAAGCGCCTTGGCAGATGCCATAGAGGCCCCGGCTCCATCGGCACGCACCTTGGCCTGATCCAAAACATCCTTGGCGATAGCCCCTTGTTCATACAAGACTTGGGCATTTCGATAATCCTGAGATGCCTTCTGATAAGCCGAAGCAGCACTTTGGTAATTGGACTGCGCCACCATGTAATTGGTGTCCGCCTGGGTATAGCTACCGGTACCACCTTCCTCTTGAGACAAGGTCAGTCTCTTTTTCTCCAGGGCCAGTTCCAATTGCTCCAATCCGTACTCCAAATCCCCACTATCAATCACCGCCAGCACATCTCCTTTGGACACCTGTTGTCCCAACTCTACCGGCATTTCTAAAATCTTTCCGGAGACTTCCGAAACATGAGATAAGATAGACGCCTCCACCACCCCCGTATATCTTTCCACGGATAGCCCGTAAATCAACCCGACGGCCCCCAGCACCACTACAAGCACCAGTGCCAAAAGACCCTTCTTTCCTTTTTCGGAGTTCATTTTCTCCATAAGTATTTCCCTATGGGTTCCATTTCCCACTTTCATCTTAAAACCTCCGCCTCTATCTCACCACTTCTTCCCGCCACACCGTCCCCATTCACCACTCATCCCCACACTATCGAATCCCACCCTAAATCCGACGATACTTTTTCAGCAAAACCGTGTTGGCACCCATAAAAATCCCGGTCAATCCCAACAAAACCAGCACATCCCAAAGAATAGAACCCAATCCTCCCCCTCGAATCATCACCTTGTCCAAAGCATCCGCCACATAATAGATGGGCATCACCTTTCCCACCGCCGCCCAACCGGGAGACAAGTCAAAAAGACCGGTAAAGAATACCTGGGGCACAATGACAATGGGAATAAATTGAATCATTTGAAACTCGCTGGAGGCCCCAGTGGATAACAAAATCCCCAAGGATAAAGCTGTCATGGCGGAAAGCAAGGTCATCAACATCACCAGCCACAAAGACCCCACCATAATCACATCCAGCACATAGATGATATAGAAGGTGATGATGGCGGCCTGCACCACAGTAACGGCACCAAACCCCACCATATATCCGGTAACAATTTCCCACCTCTTAATCGGGGTAGAAAGTAGCTTTTCCAGAGTGCCGGTAGTTCGTTCCTGCAAAAAGGAAATCCCAGAAATGAGAAAAGTAAAAAAGAACACCAGAAACCCGACAAACAAAGAGCCGAAATTATCAAAAATCTCCAGGTCCGAAGACCCATACACATAGTGTATCTCCGTCTTTAAATCCACCCTTTCCACTAAACCACCCAAGCTCTTCTTCGCCTGCTCCATGGCTGCCAACGCCTGAGAAGCCTTGGTGCTGTTAGATCCATCGATATGAATATCCAACTTCCCGCTGACCAGACTCACATAACCGATAATCTCTTCCTCTTCCAACAGCCGATGGGCGTCCGACTCCGTCATTCGTATCGGTGTAATATTATTCCGATACATATTATCCACATAATGAGTCGGGGCATTCACCACTCCCACCCGAATGTCCGTCACCGTGGTGTCCAGGATAAAGTAGATCAGGGTCAGCAAAATCAAAGGGGCGCACAAAATCAGGGCCAACGTTCTTTTGTCGTTCCATAACTGTTTGATGATCCGTACGGCCAGGGCCCTAATCCGCATGAAGATCACCTCCATAATGAATAAAGGCTTCCTCGATGGTCTTGGCTCCGATGTTATCTTGAAGCTCCTGAGGTGTCCCCTCCGCAATGAGCCTCCCTCGCCGCATCATAGCCAACCGATGGCACTTCAGCGCCTCATCCATCACATGAGTGGTCACCACAATGGTTACACCCTGGTCACACATGCGATACAATTCGGCCCAAATATCCTGCCGGAGAAGAGGGTCAATACCCACCGTAGGCTCATCCAGAATCAATACCCGGGGTCGATGGAGAATGGCCATAGCCAAAGACAAACGTCGCTTCATTCCTCCGGAGTAGGCAAACACCGGACGACTTTGATCTTCCTCCAAGCGAACCAGCTCCATCACTTCCCGAATCCGTCCCCGATACTGTTCCTTCTTCATTCCATACACCTGGGCGAAAAAAGCCAGATTATCTTCTCCGGACAACATACTATATAGGGCATCGGATTGGGCCATATATCCAATCTCATTCATTAAGTTCAATTGGGGCATCTTTTCTCCCAGCACAAAAGTATCTCCGGAAGTGGCCTCCAGGATACCGGACATGATTTTAACCGTGGTGGTTTTGCCACACCCGGAGGGCCCCAACAATCCATAAATCCCGCCAAAAGGAACGCCCAAGGAAACCTCCTTCAAAGCCTCCTTGTCTCCATAAGACTTACTGACCCGGTCCAACCGAATGCAATCCGACTCTACTTTACCCAAAATTTTTTCCTCTTCATTGAATCCACCAACATGTTGTCCTATACTTATTATATAAGAAACCTTCCGAAAAAAACCATCAACAATCCAGCCGGATTTGTTGGGCAAGCATTTTCCCCAAAAACTCGACCCAAAGGAGGCCATCCATGAAAGAAGAATCCAGGAAAGTGGCGGAAACCAAGAAACAAATCAAGCAAGCTTTTTTCGATCTCTATGCCACAAAAAAGATTGAGCACATCAGCATAAAGGAAATCACCGATAATGCCCACTTGAACCGAGGCACCTTTTACGTGTATTATCGAGATATTTACGATCTGTTGGAACGAGCGGAAGATGAAATCATCGAGGAACTAATCGTCATGATTAAAGGAGTCATCCCCCCTCTCCTTCGAGATGCTGACCTATCTCCCTTTCTTCCCCCTGTCGATTTTTATCAAAGAAATAAAAAAATCCTGCAAATCCTACTGGGACCCACAGGAGATCCTCACTTCGTCCACAAAATCAAGGGAATCGTGAAAGACACGGTCTATGAAATCTTTAAACGGGAACAAATCGCCCCGGCAAAAAATATGGAGTATGTCATCGAGTACATCGCATCCGCCCAAATCGGCATCATCTCCTACTGGATGGTGGAGGAAGACATGGCTCTTCCCGTTACCGAACTGGGAGAACTGGTGAAGGAAATTATCCTTCATGGACCCATTAACTATTTGAAGCACACAACCTAACTCATTACCAACAACATGTACTACTCCAGTAACATCATCCCCACCGCCAGTAATATCCCCAGCAGAAATGCCCAATGAGAGTGGTGTTGCTCATGCTCCCGGGCCTCCGGCAATAGGTGAGAAGCCGACACATAAATCAAGACTCCTCCCACAAACCCCAGGGCCAGACCCAAAGCATCTTCCCCTAACCGCTGCACAAAAGGATATACCACAAAGGCTCCCACAGGAGTCGTAAGCCCGGCAATAAGGAAAGCCAACACCCCTGCCTTCTTAGCCGACAGGCCTCCTTTTAGTAACACGGAGAAAGCAATGACGCCTTCCGCAAACTCATGAACCACTAACCCCACACCGGCTAACAGGCCGGTAAATATACTGACGCTGAAGGTCACCGAATAAATAATGCCATCGATAAAGGAATGAATACCAATCCCTTCAATGGCAGTAATGCCGAAAGCCAATTCCTTCTGCCGGGTCTGCTTCTTAATCACCTTATTACTAAAGAACATAAAAAGGAACCCCACTAATGAGGCCGCTCCCGCCCAGTGGTTCTTCTCAAAGGCATGGGGCAAAGTATGAATCAAAGGTGCCGTAATCAACACCCCGGCTGCAAAGCAAATAAAATATACCTTGTAACGCTCCGCAAAGGAACGATTCCGGTAAATGGCGAGAATCCCCAAGGAATTCACCACCATAGCCCCTATAGCAAACAGGCCCACCCAAGGAAGGGTACTCCAACCGCTCATATCAATTTTTCTCCTTGCATTTACCGTGGCATACGAGAAAATACTTAAAATACAAAATCACTTACTCAACAGGAATTGCATATAACACAGTTTCGATGTAAGAATCAGAGTGATGTCTTATATACAGATTATAAAAAGGATATTCACTATGGATGTAAAAGGGAATCTTCCATAAATCTTCCGGTCTATGATAAATACAAACCGCTAATTTTGGATGACATCTCTGAATTGTATTCTTGGCTCCTTCTAGTGCCTTTAACTCGGCGCCCTCTACATCTAGCTTGATATAAGTTATATTTTTTTCATTATCAATAATGTCATCTATTGATGTAACATCTATAGTAATTCCACCAAATTCCGATATGGTAGAGCTCGCCGCTCTACCTTGGGCAAAATAAAGTTTTTCGCTTTTATCCCAAAGCCCCATTGGATAGGCATTAACATTTTTTAATTCTTTGTCCTCTATATTTTTTACTAGTAGGTTAAAGTTATCCAAATCCGGCTCAAAACAATAAACAGCACTATAATTATTGCTGGTATAGTAAATAAATCTTTCTAGTGTATCTCCAATATAGGCGCCCCCATCTATCAGGGCTTCCTCTTCGGTTAAGGCTTGTTGAAACTCTTCTAGGCAGAAATACTGCTCCCCTTTATGAACCTTATGCATGCTAGAAAATAGCCATTTATTCCTTGCGGCCACTATCATATTAAGTGTTTCCCTCGAAATGTCATCAGCCAAAATCTTCCCTAGCTTTTCAACACTATTCATATTGCTAATGGTTGAATTATTATATAGGATTCGAATCAAAATGCCCGACACCCATTTGTTATTCATACATGCCCGATAAAATCTGGTGTTCTGCTCTTTCTGTCGTAGCCAAACTTTATATAGCCTATTTACTATTCCCATCCTAATTCCTTTCTCAAGCACATAAACGTCATTCATACTTTCTATGCTAATATGGTCTTTACACAACTGCCAGCTTTTTATCATTACCCTCGTACTATTAATGATCTTTCGCAATACGCAAACCATTTAAGCTCATGCTGTATTCAATAAAAACTATATGGGCTCGTGACCTTTCTGAAACAAGCCCTTCACCAAATCAATCTCTTCCACCCGAAGAAGCTTTAAGAGAAGCCAATATACACCAACCGCCACCATCACGGAAATACCCAAATAGAGCATACGAGGCATCCAAATTCCCTGCAATAGCAGATAATGAACTCCTTTTGATGCTCCTACCGCCACAAAAGAGGACAAAACAATCTTTCCGTACTTGCCGAGGGGCTTCACTAGATGAACTGATAAATTCTTTCTACGAAATCCGGTAACCAACAGAATGGAATTGGTCAATGCCGCAATACTAGTAGCCAATGCCAATCCCCCATGAGCCATGGGCCCAATCAATAGCAGATTCAGAACAATATTTATCCCCACACTGATTCCGGCAAAAATCATGGGAGTTCTCATATCATGCAGGGCATAATATCCTCGAAGCATCAGATCATTAATGGCCATAAAAGTAAGACCCACAGAATAGAAGAGATATGCAGTGGTAGTTAGTGCCGTAGCACTGATATCAAAGGCCCCTCGTTCGAACACCACCTGCACCATCTCACTGCTATACACCATAGCTCCCAAAGAAAATGGTAGCCCAATCATCACCACCAACACCAACCCTCGTTGCATGAGAGACCCGAACTGTTCCATCTCATCCCGGGCACTGGCCTTGTTTAGTTTGGGATAGATGATCGTAGTAAGAACCGTAATACTGAGAGCCATAATCAACGTATTCAAGATGCTAGCATAATTCAATGCAGCCATACTTCCTTCCGGCAACCCGGAAGCCAAAGACTTGTCTACAAATATATTAATTTGCTGCATCCCGGAACCGATAAATACCGGAATCCCCAGAAGAGAAATCTTTTTTACCGTCTCCTTCAGATTCTCCCCACTCCGGCTGTATCGAAATCCTCGGGAACGAGCCAGAAAGCCAAAGATAACCAATCGCACTCCATAAGCAATCAACATCCCAAAGGCTAGGAAATAATGAGTGGTAAAGGCACTGATAACAATAACACTGATTAAAATAATGTTCTGTGCGTACCCCACCAGAATCTGGGGAATAAAGGTCCCTTTGTATTGCAGATAATGCTCTAAAATGGTGGCCGTTGAAGAAAAGAGAACATAAGAAAAAGTAACCTTTAAGAAAAAACTGGTCAAGGAAGCAGTTTCCCCCACAAACCCGGGAGCAAACACCGAAACCAAGGCTTCAGAAAAAACAATCCCTAGGATAGCTATACCCCCGGAAAAGACCAGCAGAATTCTAATAACCTGAGAGGTAAATATCCAACCCGACTCCTCTCCTTTTCCTTCTATCTTTTCGGAAAGAAGAGGCATATATGCAGTAGCAATGGCCACAAAAAAAGCCGTGAACAAAATCCCAGGCACCGCCTGAGACATAACATAAGCATCTACAACATAATTGGTTCCAAAAAAAGAAGCCATGGCCATTTCCCGGACAAAACCCAACACCTTGGAACCCAAGGTCAGGAGTGCCATCCAAAAGGCCGTTTGTATCACATTATTTTTCAACCCGCGCTTTCCCATCCTCTGTTTCTCGCTTCCTTTTATAGTGCTTCGATGGCTTCCCGGGCTTCATCCATTTTGTCTTCAGACTCCATGGCAAAAATGAGGAAGGTCTCGGCAAACATGCCATAGTCCTGTCCATTCACTGCCATGTAGGAAATGTTTTCTAATACTAGGGTGTAATACTCGGCCAATTCAAGAAAATCCATCAACTTCTGATGTGCGGTTTTCTCCAAAGCACTGAGGCTTTCCGGCTTAATTTCTTTTCCAAGAGCCGTATTATTCGTCGCCAACTGGTAATCCACACTCACCCCTTTAGCCATTTGCATTAATACATTCGGGTCATTGGTGGATTGTAATATAGATATCTTGGCCGTAGATTGATTGTACAACTCTACCGCTTGATTAAAAAGATCGGTAATGGCGATAGTCTGCAAACTTCGTTCATCTACTTTCGAAGGAATCTCTCGATGAATAGTAACCGTTTGAGTAGTACTATCCCATTCAATAGAGGCCCCCATCAGTTTCGAAATAGCTCGCACCGGTAAGTAAGTGGTCCCATTATATATAATGGGATATACAACCTTCCCATTCACATCCTGAAAACTCTGCAGTTCAAAATCATACATAATCTTTACATCCGGTTTTAAATATACTGTGATGATGTTCTGATCAGGCCGCGAACTCATAGGTATAGCGGGGCGAGGTTCCAGTTCCACTGTCCCAGTGGTGCCTTTATATGGAGAACTGATAGTCTTACCGATAAAAACAATTTGGTTCTGGGATTCCCACTCAATATTCTCTCCCATCAATTCCGATACACCACGGACAGGAATATATGTGGTACCGCCGTAGATAATAGGGTATACGGGAGTGCCATTCACATCGGTAAAGCCTAGTTCCTGCTCATTGTATATCAAAGTCACATTGGGTTTATGGTACGCTAATACCTTAAAAGATTTTGGCGCGTTGTCTTCTTGACTGAATGCAAAAGAAGCTTGGCTTAAAACCAAAATAAGTGATAAAATTAATAACATATGTTTCCAAATATTCATCTAAGTCCTCTCATTACCATGAACCCATTAAATTTACTGTACAAATTACCCCCTGCTATCTAATTACAAATGTCCTGGTTCCTAATATAATCTTTTAAACATCTCACACTAACAGCTTAACTATCAGTTCTATTTCAAACGACTCAAACAAGAGAAGGGACAAGATTCTTATTTGTGCAAACATTTTGAAGCATCACGCAGACACCCGTAATAGTATTCGCCGAATCCTATTTGCTTCATTTTTTCTCCAACCGTATCAATATCATAAACCACTCTATGCATAACAAATTCTTCCCCATCAAAGGTTACAAAGGCAGCTCTGTTATCCCCATCTCTCGGTTGCCCAACTGACCCCGGATTACAATAGGTTAGTCCATCATGTTTATAGATGCATTGAATATGACTATGCCCAGAAACAAAATAGTTTCCATTCAGTCCAATAAAATATTCACAAACTGGTTCTATATACTCATCTATTGGATTATTCCACCCGCCATGCACCATTGATAACCCTTCATAGTGCATAATTACTGGTAATGTAGACAACCATTCAATATTTTCCAATAAAATTATTTTACGCTGATATTTTAAGCAGTCATTAACACTATGGGACCGTTTGCAGTTGGTTCCCGATACCATATACCAGTCATGGTTGCCCATAACACACTTCACTTTTCTTTCTCGTAATTCTTTACAACATTCATTAATTTCCGAATAGTATCCAACAACATCCCCCAAGCAAAAAATCTCAGAGATGTCCATCTCATCAATTTTTTCCAACACTCTTTTTAGTGCCTCATAATTACCATGTATGTCAGATATTATTGCTATCATAAAAAACGCACTCCTCCGTATAACGTATTGCTTTCCCATTTCTTATAATGGGCTGCTCAATCTTCTTGTGTTCTAAAAAATACTCAACACACATTGCACTTTCATTATATCCGAAGGCTTTTCTGATAGAAGTGGCCGATGAAATCCGAGGGTTAATTTCAAGCAGCTTCCAATTGTCATTATGCTTCCTAAATTGAAAATTTGTTGGTCCAACTGGCTTCAATATTAACGACAGTTCTCGTATGACTTCAGAAAACTCTTTTTCCGCCACAACCTCTGCAGACTCAGTATATCCATGCTGTGACAATTTTCTTTTCATCGCCATACACGCTCTCATTTGACTATCTTTGTCGAAAAAGGCTGACACTGTATACTCTTCTTCTTCACTTCCAATATATTCCTGCATCATCAACACTGGACCAATGTCACCTCTATATAAATTGAATTCTTCTTCTGAAGTAATCTTAACTATGCCTTTAGACCCATAACCACGTCTTGGCTTAAGTATAAAAGGCAACGAAAACCTTTTAAAATCGGGGACTATTGATGATTCTATGTTATATTTTAGACCACACTTCTCAAGGTTTTGGTAAAAGCACCATTTGTCTGAGCACATCTCAATTAAGTTAAAACTGTTTAGAAGCACATGTGTTCTCGTGCTTTCTAACTGTTTGCGATTTTTATTCCATAAAGACACATCTATTTCTATTGATGGTATAATCATATCTATATTGTAATCACTGATAGTATCAAGTAGCCACGGTATATACCTATTGTCTACAGACATAGGTGGTTGTACAACAACATCCGAAAAACAAGCTGCAGGGGACTCTTCATATATCGTTGCTCCAATCAACTTGCAATTAAGTTCTCTTAGGGACCTTAATATTCCATAACCCACAATGCCTGATGCACCCGAAACAAGAATCGTATAACCATTATTACTCTTTGACTGCATATCCAAACCCTGTCTTTCCAAATTTGTTTCCATTATATATCATATAATATTTATTATTATATATTGTTACCGACGCATATTCTAGCATCTCACTATCCCAGCCGCTCTCTGACTTCTTGAATGAAAACTTGTCTGGTCTTCGAACCCAATTAATTCCATCGTCAGATTCTGCGTATCCAATCATATAGTGATTGCCCTCTTTTGCCCTATAATTTTCAATGCCCCTAGTTGAAAACCACATTTTATATATTCCTTCATCCTTTATAACCCATGGGCGCCCAATTGCTTCTCCAGCATACTCTGCGTTAATACAAATATGATTGTCACATCTCCAATTGATTCCATCATCAGAAAGTGCATGCTTAACTACATAAATCGGTTCGTATTTTCCTCCATATATTTCCCAACTTAAAAATGAAATGTACCACATGCGAAATAAGCTATCTTCCCTAAGTACCATTGGCGCAGAAACCGATACTGGATTAAACGTAGACCTTTCCATAATTGGGCCATCTGATATCTTACGATACTCCCTATCATCTATAACTTCTATGCATCCAATACTCAATGAGTAAGATACTGATACTTTTCTATTCCAACCACAATAATATAAATATTTAGTATGATTATCAATTTTAACAATAGATGTCATAGTAATTCCGCTATCATCAAACGTACCCCTTGCACCCGGAACCACAAGTGGTTTATTCGATACTTCAATTTTTTTCTCAGGCTTACCGGCTTCTACATCAATATAATGTGGATAGCTCACAACATCCTTAGTTCGAGCCGAATAATATATGCGCCATATGTTATCATTAAGAGGATCAATAAATGCATCTTGTGCATAACCCGTCCCATAAAAATCGCACCTGTGAATTAAGTTTCTTTTTTTCCACATAACAAATTTCTCCGTATGATCAAAATTCAAATGAAGTCAGTATTTTTTTTAGTATTTTTTCTTCGGTTACCAAGATTTCTTTTTCTAGAACTTTTGCAAAAGGCAACGGAACATTCTCGCAGGCCACAATCTGTATTGGGGCACGAAGAGCATCGAATGTGTACTGTGCCAATAAAGAAGAAATTTCACTAGCCACACTTCCAGCTTTGTTTGCTGTATCACAAATTATTACTTTACCGGTTTTTTCCACAGAGCATTTAATTGTATCAAAATCCAAGGGATTAACAGATCTAATATCGATAATTTCAGGGGTTATTCCCTTTTCTATAAGGTTTGGAAGAATATCTTTCACCATTTGCAAACAACCAGATACAGTTACAATCGTTATGTCATTTCCATGAACTATAATGTTGGCATGTCCGATTTTAGTAGTAATCTCACTTCTAACCTCCCCTTCTTTCCAGAAGAGCTGACGATCCGCAAAGCAAAAGACGGGGTTATTGTCTCGAATTGCCTCTCGTAGCATAGAGTACATATCCTGTGGTGTTGATGGGCAGATTATTTTAAGCCCAGGAATAGTCATGAATAATGAATGTAGCCTATCTGAATGTTGCGCCGCATTTCCACTTCCGCTCATACTTGAACAAAATACAGTAAGCGGTACCGAATAGTTTCCGTGATACATATACCGAGTCTTTGCAACAATATTAGCTATCTGGTCCATTGCAACATATAAGAAATTCGGTAACACCAAATCTAGCACTGGGCGCAATCCACACATAGCAGCTCCACAAGCCATCCCCATAACACCGGCTTCTGATAAGGGAATATTTATTACTCTTTTCTCCCCATATTTTTCAAAGAGCCCTTCTGTATATCCATATAGATTGTGTTGAACATCTTCCCCAAACAGAACAACCGATTCATCTGTTTCCATTTCATCATACAATGCTTGTTGAATTGCATTACCATATGTTTGTATCATCAAAACCTCCTCAAATGAAAATATTTTCAAAAGCGGTATTTGGGTCCGGGTCGGGGGATACCAGGGCGAATTTAAGACAATCTTGAATCTCAACGTTTACTTTCATTTGCATCTCCTCTGCCTCGGCTGCGGACAGTATCCCCCGTTCATGTAGCACGGAAGTATACAACTTAATAGGGCATTTATCCTTCACATCCCTTTCTAACAGCGCATTGTCACGATATCGTGCCTCTCTCATACGCAAATACCAAGACCCTTCGGCATGTTCATTGAATCGAATTGTTTTTGCATGAATTAATGTGGGCAAACTCCTTTCGCGAGCTACCAATATTGCTTCATGAGCTACTTTATAAACCTCTTCAACATTTTGACCATCCACTTTTTTACTTCGAATACCACATGCAGAAGCAAGTTTAGTATAGTCATCAAAAGCAGAAGTATTCTTTGTGTTGGTAGTAATCGCGAATCCGTTGTCTTCCAAGATAAATACTATGGGAAGTTGATATACTGCCGACAAATTTAAGCATTCATAAAAGACCCCCTCATTTGCCGCACCATCTCCAAAAAAAACACTCGTAACCCTTCCGTCTTTATTGTACTTTGATGCAAATGCAGAGCCACATGCTACTGGGATCCCAGACCCTACTATTCCAGTAGCATTTATGAAACCTTTATGAGGATCATTTATATGCATCGACCCACCCTTACCACCGTTAGTCCCAGTTGCTTTTCCAAAAATTTCTGCCATCATTTGTGACAAATCCAAATTCTTTGCAATCGCATGGCCATGTGGACGATGGTTGCTAATAACATAATCCGCATCACCTAGAGCAGAGCAAACACCAACGGCTATTGCTTCTTGCCCATTATAACAATGGGCCATCCCATATATTTCCCCTTTCATTTTGTACGTGCTAACAATATTTTCAAAACTTCGAATTAGCATCATTTTATAGAGCATAAAAATGCTCAAACTTTTATTAACATCATTAGACCCTACATTCATTCTTCGCTTCCCCTCTAATTCACTGCCATTAATCCTAATTCAAGCTGCCGCTCATTATACAAGCATGAATGCGTCTAATAATTCTTTGCATTCAATCTTTGAGTTAAACATCATAACATCTATAATGGATAAATTCGGAACAAACTGATTACCAAGTTGGTAATATTCAATCGGGTCTGTTCTTAAAAATTCTAACCCAAGCCCATTCGAGCGAAAAGTTTCATGTGAATATAAACTAATACCTCCAATAGCATTATAATATTCTGACGCATCAAGATTTTTACATATTTTAATAATCCTTTCCTCTCCTTTTAAACCAGTCCCTATATTTATCTGCGACGATATAAGAAATTCGGTTGTTATCCCTAAATAACCGGAAATTATTTTCATGGAATTTGTAAGATAATGCGACAATTTGTCTTCATATGAACCTATTATTTCTTCCACTAGGGGGTACACACTTGAATAATATGGTGCCTTTTTATAACATTGATCTATAGTTCTTAACAATTTACTTTTATATACTTGGTCATCCATAAGACCAATTTCACTAATAAGTCTATTAGGGCTGGCGCCACTCACTTTCAAGCTTATCATTTTGGCTTCGCCATTCATAAGAATCCTATTTCTATTTATCCAGCCACCTTTAATATAATTAACATCATCATAGACTACATATTTATCAACTGCATTTATTAATTGCCAATAACCTATATATGGCACGAAATATGGCTGCATTATTCCTACTTTCACTCATAAATTCCTTTCGTTTCTCGCCTCCCGAAAACCAGAAAAAACTTTTCTTAGACTGGAATTTTCTACTTCAGCTTTACAAATCCGCAAATCATTTCAGCTGTAATAAAATAAACCATAGATTCTATTCCTTGAATCGAGCTAGAAATCTTCCAATAGAGAGAGTATGTATTGACCATAATCTGTCATTTTATATTTTTCCCCTATCGCCCTAAGCTGCCCCTCTGTAATAAAGTTTCTTCTCCAAGCTATTTCTTCAAGACATGCGATATAAAATCCTTGCCTGGATTGAACCGCTTCAACATATTCCCCCGCTTTAAGCATACTGTCCGGTGTTCCAGTGTCTAGCCAGGCCATCCCCCGTCCTAGCAATATAACACTAAGCTCCTTCTTTGTCAGGTAAACATTGTTGATTGAAGTAATCTCGATTTCACCCCTATCGGAGGGGGCTATTTCTTTTGCAATTTCTATAACGCGATTATCATAGAAATATAACCCCGGCACAGCATAATTTGATTTTGGTTGCCTTGGCTTTTCTTCAATGGATATTACTTTTCTATTTTCGTCAAACTCTACAACACCAAATGATCTAGCATCTTTTACCGGGTAGCCAAATATTACTGCCCCTTTACTTAAAGAAATAGCCTCATTTAATATTTTGGTTAAGTCTGGCCCATAAAAAATATTATCCCCTAAAATCAAACAAACACTATCGTCACCAATAAAATCCTCGCCTAAGATGAATGCATCCGCTAATCCCCTTGGATTATCCTGCACTTTATATGAAAACTCCAAACCCAAAGAAGCTCCGTCCCCTAACAACCTTTCATATGCAGGTATATCTTCTGGTGTTGAAATAATTAGTATTTCTTTTATACCCGCCAACATTAATATCGATATCGGATAGTATATCAGAGGTTTATCATAAATGTGTAACAATTGTTTTGAGACAGCTTGAGTCATTGGGTATAATCTGGTTCCCTTTCCTCCAGCCAATACAATCCCTTTCATTTGTTCTCCTAACTTTTTATAATTGCACATATTCTATCTATGTCTTCTGTGGCCAAATCTGCGTACAACGGTAACGCTAAGACACATTCAGATATATGTTTTGCAATTGGTGTTTTCCCCAAATCATATTGGTTTTTATAACACCCAAAACTACTTGTAAGCGGATAGAAGTATTTTCTTGCGTTGATGCCATATTTTTTTAATATAACTAGCACCTCATCTCTCTTCAATTTATAGCCATCAAATAATACTGGGAAATACGCATAATTACCATCAATGTCATCTTTTTGTTCTGGTAACTGTATGCCAGATATCCCTTTGAGATTCTCCATATACCTAAAAACTACTTTTTTGCGTTTTTCTATTTCACCATCTATATGTCTTAGATTACATATTCCCATCGCGGCTTGGAATTCATTCATTTTTGCATTACACCCAACAAACTCAACAGATTCTGGCCCCGTGATTCCAAAGTTCTTGAAGGCATTTAAAATATAATTTGTTGTGAAATCATTACATGTAACCGCCCCTCCTTCAATCGTATTAAATACTTTTGTAGCATGAAAGCTAAACATAGAAGCATCTCCAAAAGACCCTATCCCAAGTCCATTTACTGTTACTCCAAAGGCATGAGCCGCATCATAGATTACTTTAAGATTAAAATTCTTGGCAATTTCTTCAATCCTATATACATCACATACATTACCATATACATGGACCGGAAGAATAGCGGTGGTTTCTTTTGTTATCAGTCTCTCAATCTTATTTACATCGATTGTGTAGTCCTTATGATTAATGTCACAAAAAACGGGCTTTAATCCCTTTCTTACAATGGCATGTGTTGTTGAAATAAACGTAAAAGGAGTTGTTATTACTTCTCCTTTTAAATCTAGTGATTCAATAATAGCTTCTAGGCCTAAATGTCCATTTGCATAAAGTGCAACATAGGGGGTTTTTAAATAATCTACTAGCATAGATTCTAGCTTGACGTGCTTGTCACCCATGTTTGTAAGCCATTTTCTATCCCACAAATCTTTTATTTCTTCTATGTACTCATTGAAGTAGGGCATTGAGGATTGGGTTACATTAATTTTCATTTCTATTCCTTTTGGCATTTACAGTTATGGCACATAGCAGGCCCATTAATCTATTTCTTATTGCATATTATTACATCTATTGGATGTAAAATATTCCTTGATATCACACCTGCCACTTAGAACTAATAACACGATAAATAATGTAAAAAACATCCTACAGTACATTAATTCATTCTACTTCTCATGTTGAAATCTCTTCTTTATTTTACGGATAATATATTCAAAGTCTCCCGATAAAAGTTTTAACCATCCACGTTCGATTGTTCTGAACGCACTTTTAACAGGCATATTATATGCCATTACTTGGTTTCTCTTCTTTTCATATTCAACATCCGGCATAACACATTTAGGATGTTTCATGGGAAAGTCCATCTCATATGTTGGCATATTAAAGATTCGTCTTATGCCTCGTGGCAATTGGCTAATCTCATCCGCGTGCGCAGATTCTGCACTTGCCCCTATATTACTGAGAAGATTTATTTTCGGTATTATTTGTAGCTGGTTATATCCATACATGGCGAACTCATGATAAAACTCTTCGCTTGCCACATGCCCCTCATAGTATTTCCCTTTAGAATATGCCTCCACACGTTTAATAAATGTCGGATTATGTCGGGCACGTTGCCTTAATAACTTAATCGTATATGGGTCCTTTTCATACGCAAAATCCTCATCTCTCATTTCATTGGTTCGCCTCCAAGTTGCAAATCCAGAAATGGACCCTTGGCGGGAGAAGAAATAGTCAGCAGTACACTCATCATATTTTTCTAAAGTATTCATTCCACAAATACAATCGATACGTAAGTCATCTTTGTATCTTTCTAACAATTCCGCGCAATACCTGAAATAAGATACTGCGGGAATATGATCATCTTCCAAGAAAATACATCTATCAACATGCTCCCAAATATAAGTAACAACTTTTGCACCCATAGCAAAAAGACCAAGGTTGTAATCCTCGTAAATTTTATATGTCGTACATTCCCAATCTATCTCATTATCAAAAATTTTTCTGTTTTCTTCAATTGCTCTCCATTCTTTTTCATTTCTACCTCCGTCCGACTGGAGAAACAATATGCTTGGTCGTGCTGCTTGCAAAACCTCAAATTGTCTTCTTTGAAATTCTGGTCGTATCCATATATTTACCTTCACAGGCACATCTACTAAAAATGGTTTTCTGTTCATAAATAAATTTCACATGATATCTAAACACATATTATCATGCCGGTCCTCCTTGCCATTAATGTATATTATCCCCCATAAGCCATAGGTGTTTCTTTTGTCTTGTATTGGCTTTATTTAGTAAAAAACGTTGCATAGTTGACCTTACAATTTTAACCAGAATAGGAGCAATATCAAATTACACTGGCTTATCGTTATATTTTCCTTTCTAAAACCAAATACACTTTGCTCGCTTAGAAAGCTCTTCGAAACTTGTTCGTAGTATGATAAATTTTAGAAGATGTTATTGCATGCCTACACAAAAATTCATCGATTTTTATAACTCTTTTGCTATTCAACATCCTATTTTCTCCTATGTGAGTCAACAATTTTTGTAACAAAATATGATTATAATAATTACGAGAAATGATTTTCATATCATTCTCCCTAATCAGGTTGTCAAAAAACACTATTGGAATCCCTCTCTCCCTTAGAGTAAGACCTGTTCGGGCACCTTCAAACCCTCCCATATATACAATAGGTTCTGTTAATAATAGTATTCCTCCAGGCTTTAAACATCTTACCAATTCTTGACAGACATAAGTTATATTTGGAATATGATGCAGGACATTTGATGCCATTATCAAGTCAAATTTCATATCATCAAACGGTAATGTGCCCATAATATTGGGTTTAATATACTTAACGCTTGTTTCGCCAATACTTGTTTTATAAAAGTCTTCTGAAATTTCAACAATATTCAACTCTCGCACTTTATCGATAATGGGAAGAAATTCCTTCCCGTCAGCACTGCCCAACCCCAATACCACGTCGATAGATTGGTTTGCTATTTTAGAAAAACCATAGTGTGAGTGAACCTCATTAATGTCAGATCCTGTCACTTCTTTCTTGTAATTGACAAATAAGTTATAATAACCTTTTTCTTCATCCTGATACCAGAGGGCAATTTCCTCTTCACTCAAATCGTCTCCCCATACACTCTCTCCATTAAGATACTTGGACTCTTTTTCTAATCTACCATCAATCATTTCATCACCACACTAGTATTTCTTTTCACTATACCACTCCCATGCATCCGCTAATATATAATCTATTGCACTTCTCTTCGGTTCCCATCCCAATTCCTTTTTTGCTTTTGCATTAGACGCAACCAACACATCAGGATCCCCCTGTCTTCTATTGGCAACCTTAAAGCATAATTTATCTCCGGTGATTAGTTCCATTTTATTAATTATTTCATAAACGCTATGCCCTTTACTCCCCCCCAGGTTATAAAGGCCGGAACTGCCTCCCTTATGCAAATGTTCTAGCGCAAGAAAGTGAGCTTCTGCTAAATCAAGAACGTGAATATAGTCTCTAATACAAGTTCCGTCTTCCGTTCCATAGTCATTCCCATAAACCAAAAAATCTTCACTTTTATTTGCCAAAGCTTCACACAACAATGGTATTAGGTGGGACTCTGGATTGTGCGACTCTCCAATTCCCGCTTCAGGGCTAGCCCCTGCTGCATTAAAATATCTGAGAATACAATAGTTTAGCCCGTATGCTTTTCCATAATCTCGGAGCATATTTTCACCCGCCAATTTAGTGTGTCCATATGGGTTAATAGGCATTGTCTCATGATCTTCGTGAATCGGTATTGCTTTCGGAATCCCATATACAGCGGCCGTTGAAGAAAAAACAAAATTCGGAACCATATATTTTATAGCAGCATCCAACAAGGTTTTCATTTTTGCAAAATTTTCAAGGTAATATTTCTCAGGGTCTTGTGTTGATTCAGCGACAATCGATAAAGCCGCCAGATGTATAATGGCATCAAATTCTTGATTGGCCAGTACAGCATCCAACTTTTTAGAGTCTCCAATGTCCCCTTGGATAAAGTTTGAAGTGAGAACGGCCTCTTTGTGCCCCTTGCTGAGGTTGTCAAGGCACCAGGTTTCTACTCCCTTGTCCAATAAAACTTTCACACAATGGCTACCAATGTATCCCGTGCCGCCGGTTACTAATACCTTCAATATGACCTCCTAATTATTGTTGCTTTTCTGCCATCAGTCATTTAGATAAATAACTACTAGTCCATTATTCCTTGCCCATAAATTGATTTGTAAAGTCTGATATATTCCATGTATTGTGTGTTTTTTTCATAAATCTTTGCCCTCTCACGGCAGGTTATAACGTTAGGGCGATTAATGCAATATTCCGCCACAGCATCTAACAATGCATCATAATTTCCTTTCTCTACAACGACTCCGCACTCATTATTCAAGCTTTCAGGGCTTCCTCCTGTATCAAATGTGATTACTGGTATTCCGCAAGTCAGCGCTTCAATATTTGTCAGCCCAAAAGTTTCTTCAAGTGTTGGGTTTATAAATATATCAGCAGTATTATATAACTCAACTAATTCATTTATATCATTGGTTCTCTTTATCCTCAATATCTTTGGTGCTGTTTTTTGTAGTGCCCTTATTTGTTTACTATTCAAACCAACTAGCACTATTTGGTATAAACTGTTATCCAACTCTTTCGATAACTTTATAAAAGTGTTGAGCCCCTTTTTTTCACTCCAAACATTTGCTACCCCAAGCACTATCTTTTTGTCTTTCGGAATGCTCCACTTAGTTTTTAACTCATCTATGTTGTCCTTGCCTAGTGGCCTAAAAACTTCAGTATCTATCCCATTCGGTATTACATGACAAGGATATTCCTCTAGTAGCGATTCGGAAACCAGTTTCTTTAACCATTCAGATGGCGTAACTATGACAACATCCTTTAGCCCCCTAAAAATTTCTTTTTTTCTATAATGATTTACTTTGGAGTTATCAAAAATATACGAGGCTGGATAATCCTTTTTTTGCAGACACCGGTGACACTCCGTTCTCCATAAACTGCACTGTATGTAATCGAAGTGGGTGCAATGTCCAGTCAAAGCCCAGCAGTCATGTAATGTCCACACTGTTTTTATCTGATTTCGTTTGATGTAATCGAACAAAATTTTTATGTTTATATAATAGCCATGTAGATTGTGAAGATGCAACACATCCGGTTTGTACTCGTCTAACATCCGGAGTAATTTTCGGGTTTTATGTTTTGATGCGAACCCATGATTGTCAAAAATTCTAGTTATTAATACATGCAATATATTGGATAGTCGATTTCCAAAATATGTAGATATTTCATCACCTTCCTGTTTCTTCCTCCCATAGAAAATTCTAACCTCATGCCCTTCACTTGCCGCCATACGGGCGAGTTCTTCCACAATCCTCCCCGTGCTCCCATATTTATATACAGAATTGATAAATGCTATTTTCATAGTCACGCAAATTCCTTTGTCAATAATCACTTTGATTGATCGAGCGAGATTGCGTATCAATCTAGCGTTTATTATATCATAATAATTGACTCATATCACTAATATTCCTTGAACCTTCAAGCCTTCTAAACTATAATGTAGATGTGTCAAAACCCTTGTTTATAGGAGAATCTACATGAAGAAACAATCCGTCCATAAAGATGCTACGAAAGAAAAACACCACTCCAATGTCCAAAAAAACTTAAATGAAAATAAGGATGCCCTATTCCAAATGAGTCATGCACCTAAGATAGGTGAGGAATACCATTTATTTCAATGGTTGCCCATCCTCCTATTTTCAGCCGTGGTAATACTAATTACGCGAATGGCAACCTATGAAAGACCTATGGATCAGTTTTATTGGACAAATAGCGGGAATGATCTCACGGATTTTTTCAGTTATGGGAAGATGGTGGCTATTGTTTCCATCACAGCACTGGCTCTGCTTGTAATATTATATCGGTTCTTCAGCCAAAGTTTTGTATTAAAACGCACCGGTATCTATATCCCCATGCTCATCTATGTTCTTTTCGTCGGTTTTTCCTACCTTCTTTCCGATTACAAAGAGTTTTCCCTTTGGGGCTGGAATGACCGTTTTGAGGGCACAGTCGTTCTAATTGCATACATGTTCATGCTTTTCTATGTTATTAACACGATTCAGTCGGAAAAGTCCGTTAAAGTGACCTTGGCTGCTGTGGGGATTTCGTCCTCTGTATTGGGATTATTGGGAATCAGCCAGGCATTGGATAAGGATTTCTTTCGGACTGCATTTGGACAAAAGCTGATTACTCCCAATAGCATGTTGGAATCCGGCATAACCATGCATGACCACATCGACATGATGAAAGAACAGGGGAAGCTGGCTTTGGAGTTTACCTTTCAAAACAAAGAGATCTATCAGACGGTTTATAACATTAACTATGTTTCCTTCTACCTAACCTTGCTGATTCCTGTTTTCGGTCTTCTTTTTATACGTTCTATTATGAAAAAGAAGGAAGAACCTTTGTGGAAAAAGCTCATATATGGATTACTGTTCGGTCTATTAATCTACAACCTCATCGGTTCCGCTTCATCCGGGGGTATTTTCGGTATGGCCATCGTGGTTCTTTTGGCAATCATACTATTTAACAAAAGGATTATCAGCTGGTGGAAACCCTTACTAGTCCTTGTTTTGATTACTGTTCTCGTGGGAGGCATTACCTATGACCGATGGCTCCCGGAAATACAGAACACCTTCAAGATGGTATCACCGGAGACTCAAGTAGCGGACTCGGAAACTGCAGATGTACCGGCAGGTCATCTGGATTATATCAAAACAGAGGGGAATACCATTACCTTGGGATATAACGGGGAAACCCTTATTTTTACCACCTTCCCGGAAGACCCCACCTCCTTGATGATAACCGATGAGGAGGATAATGTGCTTCCTATTAAGGAAACCAATGTTTCTCCCATATACTTTGTGGACCAAGAACCCTTTACTTCCATTACCGTAAGGCCTGCTCAAGACGACGGCGGGAATTCCTATCTGGTAATTGGAACTGATGGGGATGAATGGCCCTTTCGAATACAAGAAACCGGGGTTCAGTACCTAACCGGGTTGGGGCAGTTGGTATCCCTTGAACCCGTTCCGGCCTATGGGTTTGAAACCAATCAAGGCTTCGGTTCCGGTCGTGGCTACATATGGTCTCGCACTTTGCCCATGATGAAAGAAACCCTGCTAACCGGCCATGGTGCGGATACTTACTGTGCCTATTTCCCCCACCACGACTATGTGGGAAAATATAACTCGGGAACTTTCAGCACAGTAAAGGATATCATCGTAGATAAACCCCACAATATGTACATGGGGATGTGGATTGGTACCGGAATGATATCGGTTTTGGCTTTCTTGGGAATTATGGCGCTCTACTTCATCCAGTCTATTAGAATCTATTGGAAGGGAGAGCTTTCTAGCTTCCTGGATTTTGCAGGAGCGGGAATTTTGCTGGGAGTTGTAGGTTTTCTGTTTGCCGGATTGGTCAACGACTCTTCCGTTTCCGTCATGCCCCTATTCTATACTCTGTTGGGGCTAGGCATATCCATCAATTTGATGTTGCAGAAAGATTTATCTTCTAAAAGGAGTAACCAGAAAGCCATTGAGAACTAATCATTATCCGCCCCTCAAAATCATATTTGATTTCATAGCCGGAATTGTGCTCTTTCTCATTCTGTTGCCCTTGGGAATCCTTCTTTCCTTCATGATTAAACTGGACTCCAAAGGTCCGGTTTTTTTCAAGCAAAAAAGAATCGGGAAGGATAATATGGAATTTTCAATCTACAAATTTCGTACCATGAAACAGGAGAGTCCCAAGGATGTACCCACACACCTCCTGGAGAATCCCCATTCTCATATTACGAGGATCGGTAAATTCCTACGGAAAACCAGTCTGGACGAACTACCGCAAGTACTGAATGTGCTAAGGGGCGAAATGTCATTGATCGGTCCCCGGCCCGCCCTATGGAATCAGGATGATTTGATTCAACTCAGAACGGAACATCACATTGAGATCCTAAGACCCGGAGTAACGGGATGGGCCCAAGTAAACGGAAGAGACGAACTCTCCATTGAAGAAAAGGTTCGTTATGACCTCTACTACAAGGAACATTTGTCTTTGGGGTTGGATATAAAAATACTGCTATTAACCGTCTACAACGTGGTTTCTCATAGAGGCGTAGTGGAAGGCGGGAAAAAAGAATAGGATGAATAACATGCTATATATAACGGGAGCCACCGGCCATAGCGGTCAATGGCTGATGAAACGATTAGAACAAGAAAAGTATGAAGGCCCCATTCGTGTGGTTGTTCGTAAAAGCAAAGAAGAAGCCCCGAGTGAACATACCTTTCTGGAAGATTTGTCCCTACAGTTGGATATAATGGTGGGAGATTTAAGGGATTCCCGTTTCTTGGAAGAAACACTGGAAGGGGTAGATACCGTGATTCACACCGCTTCGGTGACCCTATCTCCACTATTGGTTGAAATTGCCCTCGCGAAAAATGTGGACTGGTTGATTTTAGTCCATACCACGGGACGGTACTCAAAATATAAAAGTGCTTCCCAGGAATACATTCAAATCGAAGATCAAATCCTGGAAATGAGGGAAAAGGGGTTGCTGAATGTTACTATTCTAAGGCCCACTATGATTTATGGTTCTCACAAAGACCGGAATATGTATCGTCTCGTATCCTACCTGGCACGCCATAAGTTTTTCCCCGTATTTGGGAAAGGCGACAATTTGATGCAGCCGGTTCATGCCAAAGACCTGGGAGATGCCTATTACCAGGTTCTGACAAATCGCCAGCAAACTCTCAATCACGATTACAACCTCTCGGGAAAAGATCCCATTTCATACATTCAACTACTGAAAACCATTAGCACCCAATTGAATCGAAATACCATCTTTATCCACATCCCCCTTTCCTTGGCGGTTTTTCTCATGAAAATTTATAACCTAATCTTGCCAAAGAAGGCCATTCTCTCCGTGGAGCAAGCTCTTCGCATGAACGAAGACAAGTGTTTTGACCACAGTCCGGCGGAAGAGGACTTCGGATACAAGCCCTTCTCCTTTGAAGAAGGCATTCGAGAAGAAGTGAAGGAGTATTTGCAGGGGATTCGATATGATTTTTCAAATGTTCGATACCGGTAACCCAGAGGAGCCTTTATGAATATCTTAATCGTATCTCAATACTACGCCCCGGAAAACTTCCGAGTCAATGATATTACTACTACCCTGCAGAATAGGGGGCATTCTATTACGGTGCTAACGGGACAGCCCAATTATCCCGAGGGCGAAATCTTTCCCGGATATGGGAAAGTTCAAAAAGAAATTTTAGAGGGCATTCCCGTATATCGCTGTAAGTTGTATCCTCGAAAGAAGGGGAATCGGAACCTTTTCTTAAACTATATCAGCTTCGCTTTCTTCGGGTCTCTCTTGGCCAAATCAAGAACCATTCAAAGCCTCTCCTTCGACCGAGTACTGGTATTCCAGTACTCCCCTGTAACCATTATTTGGCCGGCTGTGGCATATATTAAAAAGGCGAAGAAACCCATCCCCCTTCATGTGTATTGCTTTGACCTATGGCCGGAAAGTTTGGTGTCGGGAGGAATAAAAAAGGGCAGCATTGTCTATCGGTGGATGCACAAAGTCAGCAAACACCTGTATTCTCGAGCAGATAAAATCTACATCACTTCAAAAGGCTTTCGGGAATACTTTCAAAAAGAATTTCAAATCCAGAAGAACGTGTATGATCTTCCCATTTATGCAGAAGACCAATTTGTGGCGCCGAGTATGACAGAATCCCGGGAACCTGGTAATCATAATGATAGCAGTGATATTTTCCGACTCCTCTTCGCCGGAAACATCGGAGAAATGCAAAGCGTAGAAACCATTTTACTGGCGGCGAATTATCTCAAGGAACAAGGGTTTTCTAACGTTCACTTTGATATTGTAGGGGATGGTTCCCGATATGCTCATTGCTTGCAAATGAAAGAAGATTGGAATCTCTCCAATGTTTCTTTCCATGGCCGCCATCCTTTGGAAACAATGCCGGAGTTTTACGAAAAGGCAGACGGATTCTTAGTAACTCTAAAAAATGATCCCCAGATTTCATATACTCTTCCCGGCAAAGTGCAAACCTACATGGCTTTTGGCAAACCCATCCTGGGTGCCATCGGGGGAGAAACGAAAGAAGTGATTGAAAATTCATCATCGGGTCTCATTGCCTCTCCGGAGAATTGGAAGCAGTTGGCCCAGAACATCATCACTCTTTCCCGGGAAAAAGAAAAACGTCTGGAGTATGGAGCCAACGCCAGACGCTATTATGAACAGTACTTCTCCAAAGAACAATTTTTTGATACATTAACGGAGTTGCTAACTTAGGTCTTTCATCCAAACCACTCGATTGATGACCTTGGTGTACCCCTGGATAATCCGTACCACCTTTTCCGAGACATTATAGTCCTGATAATCCGGAACCCTTGCAAAATCTGCCCCCTCTTCCCAGGCCCTTACCGCCATCTCAACAGAAGATATCATCTCTTCTTTTCGAATCCCTCCTAACACCACGGAACCTTTCTCCACTGCCTCGGGTCTTTCCGTGGAAGTTCGAATCAGTACGGCTGGAAACCCTAAAATGTTACTTTCTTCCGAAAGTGTTCCGCTGTCCGACAGCACGCAATAGGCATTCATCTGAAGCTTGTTGTAGTCGAAGTATCCCAAAGGCTCTACATTCCTTACCAAGGGATGGAAAGAAAAACCTCTCTTTTCAATCATCTTCCGGCTTCTGGGATGGGTGGAGTAAAGCACCGGGAAACCGTATTCCTCCGCTACCTGATTAATTCCTTCCATTAAATCTTTGAAATTGTTTTCCAGGTCGATGTTTTCCTCCCGGTGAGCCGATAGCAGAATGTATTTTTTGGGCTCTAACCCGTAACTATTTAATGCCTCGCTATTATTTATGTCCTCTTCGTGGTTTTTCAAAACCTCCGTCATGGGAGATCCCGTCACAAAGATATGCTCTCTTCGAAATCCTTCTTGTAATAAATATCGACGGCTATGTTCCGTATAGGGCAAATTAATGTCCGCGATGTGATCCACCAGCTTCCGGTTAATCTCTTCCGGTACATTTTGATCAAAACAACGGTTGCCCGCTTCCATGTGAAAAATAGGGACCTTCCATCGTTTGGCAGATAAAGCGGATAGGGCGGAATTGGTGTCTCCCAAAACCAGGAAGGCATCCGGTCGTTCTTTTTCCATTACATGGTAGGAACGAGCCAGGATGTTACCCATAGTCTCTCCCAAATCTTTCCCCGCACAATCCAGGTAGTAATCCGGGTCTCGCAATCCCAAATCCCGAAAAAATATTTTATTCAGAGTATCGTCGTAGTTTTGTCCGGTGTGAACCAAAACATGATTAAAATACCTATCGCATGCTTTGATGACTTGGGACAATCGGATGATTTCCGGTCGGGTACCCACCACCGTCATTACTTTTAGTTTGCTCATCCTTTAAACCTCCGCAAAATATGTGTCCGGCTTATCCGGGTCATAGGCTTCACTGGCCCACATCAATACAATCATATCTTCTTCTCCCCCATTGGTGATGTTATGGGTATATCCCGGAGGAATTTGGATAACCTCCATCTTTTGATCCGACACTTCATATGTAATGATATTTTCATCCCCTTCTCGAATATCCCGAAAACGAATAATGCCTCTGCCTTTCACTACGAGAAACTTTTCATTTTTCGTGTGATGCCAATGATTGCCCTTGGTAATCCCCGGACGAATAACATTGACGGAAATTTGGCCAAACTCCCATTGTTTTAGAACCTCCGTAAAAGCACCTCGATGATCTTCATGGGTTACTAATGGATATCCAAATTCATCTTCCGGCAAATAGCTGAGATAGGTAGCATATAGCTTTTTAGATAATAGGTCCTTTTGGTTAGGCACCTGCAAGCTATGGACTTCGTCTTTGAAGGATTTTATTCGACGGGCTAACTCTCCCACCTGGATGGGATAAACTTCCTCTACATAGCATCTTCCGTCTTCTTGGGGGACTATTTTCCCATGGAGACATTCTATCAAAGCATTTACCACATCGTCGATATGAACCAACTCTATCGTTTTATTCTCGTCGTGGATTTCAATGTCCATTCCTCTAGCGATATTATGGCAGAAGGTGGATACCACGGAATTGTAGTTGGGACGGCTCCATTTACCAAATACATTGGGAAGACGAAAAACATATACCGGAGCTTGCATCTTCTCCCCGTATGATAACAGGATTTCTTCCCCTTCTTTTTTGCTCTTTCCGTAAGGATTGTCCAGAGAGGCTTGAACGGAAGAAGTATGCATAATGGGTATACTCTTCCCGAGTTGTGCCAGCATCTCCGTTAGATGAGCTGTCAAGTCTACATTCCCTTGACTAAACTCTTTGGGGTCTTTGGGTCTGTTTACCCCGGCCAAATGAAAAACACAATCCGCTTCCTTCAAATACTCATCCAATTCTTCCGGTAATTGGCCTTGGTCGAAAAGAAGCAAATCTGCATACCCTCGATTTTTTAATTCCAGGCATACATTTTGCCCGATAAACCCCTTATATCCCGTGATAAGTATTTTCATTTTTCATATCCATATTTCATTAATAAAGCCTTCATCTCTTCTTTGTCCAGTCGATGTGTGTTGTCTGATGTGTATGCCTCCGCCTTTTTCAAAGCTTTTCCGCTTTCATAATACAGCTCGTAGTTCAAATCACGGTCGTCCATGGGCACTTCAAAATATTTTCCTCTGTCGATGGCTTTCTCCATTTCTTCCACCGTCAACAGAGTCTCGTACATTTTTTCTCCATGCCGTACTCCGATTCTTTTGATAGGGACTTTTACACCTTTCAACTCCATCATGGCATCCATCAGGGTTTCTATGGTGGCTGCGGGAGACTTCTGTACATACAGACTCCCTTGCTTTCCTTTTTCAAAAGCAAACAACACCAGTTCCACCGCTTCCTCCAAAGTCATCATATATCGTGTCATGGCCGGATCCGTGACGGTAATGGGACCCCCTTCTTGGATTTGATTCTCAAAAAGCGGAATCACCGAACCCCTGGAGCCCATCACATTTCCGTACCGAGTACAGCATATGACAGTCCCCGTCTTCCCCATCACTCTGGCATTTGCCATAGCTACCTTTTCCATCATCGCCTTGCTGATTCCCATGGCATTGATGGGATAGGCCGCCTTATCCGTACTGAGACATACCACCTTTTTGACCCCTTGAAGTCCAGCGGAACGTATAACATTGTCTATTCCACATATATTGGTGCGTACCGCTTCCATGGGATAGAACTCACAAGAGGGCACCTGCTTCAATGCCGCCGCATGAAAAACATGGTCTACCCCTTTCATGGCAAAATCCACACTTTCGAAACTCCGAACATCTCCAATGTAAAACTTGATTTTTGGCGAGCTGTATCGAATCCGCATATCATGCTGCTTTTTCTCATCTCTGCTGAATATGCGAATTTCATCAAAGGCTTCCGGATCTTCTTTTAATAGTCTCTGAATTAAGGCATTGCCGAAAGAACCTGTACCACCCGTCACTAAAATTGTCCCGTATCTCTTGCTCACCGCTTTTTTCCTTTCAGAATATTGAAGCTTATTACCTAACAAAATAATTATAGCATGATTCTTATATTTCGCCTATAACGAAAAACCAGATGGAAGGCACGAGGCCCTCCATCTGGAAAAACGTTTAGGTTTTATTCATCTTCGACAATTCGTCAACAATTAACGAAAAGCCTATTGATCTAGTCCCTATCCCCTAGTATCTTGTGTAAACAACTGTGTCATAACCCGCTGTATCGCTATCTGTATCAAACAACCAAATCATATATGTAGTTGTTGCACTGGAAGCTCTAAATCCATTTACAGTGGATACACTATATTCTTGATCTGCAGTACCATAATCACTTACATAGTATACAACTGCATTTGGATCAATTTCATACCAGGTTTCCACTCCAGCAGAGGTCGTCTTAACGGAAAGGTTATTATTTGTTACAGCTGTTATAGTTACTCCCACTACAGGCGCTGCCGTACCATGAGCTGCTAGAGCAGATATGTACCCGTCGCTGTCATAACTAATCTTGAACAATGCTACTGATGTCGCATAGTTTGCAATTGCAGTGTTTGCTACAACGGTTTGGTCAACCGTATTTTTATCAACAGCTACCCCATCTGCAAATCCAACTAAGTTATATACACTATCGTCCAAAGTAGCATCATATAGGTCGTCGTACGAATTGATTACACCGTAGATATCATCTACCGTTTTTGAAGCATCAAAATCATCGACATACATTGCCACAACAACACCAGAAGTGTTTGTAATAGCCTGAGCACTAATTACAGTCTGTCTTAAGTTGGCGGTGTTCTGAATTTTGCCTATGCTAGATACATCATATCCAGTGGCAGTTTTAACCAACACTACTACATCTCCACTTATAGCATATGTAGTTGTTGCGCCAATTTCAAGAACCTTTGGCGAAAGCACTTTCATGGCAGCATCAGAAACCGTAGCAAAGTCAACATCATTAACTTTTCCACTACTGTTTAGGGCGTATCCAATCAATTTTCCATTATCTCCTGGGGCCAAAGTAACTGCAGTAGTATATGAGAATGTAACCTCATCAGCAGCTACAGCGTCAAACAATCTAACTTTTGCACCATCTACTGCCGCAGAAGTCTGAGAAGCAATGATTACACCATATGTATCAGCAGCTGCATCTGTAGATTCGTAATCGTAAATTTTGCCATTATAATCCAAGTAGGCCAATACACCGTCTCCGGTTGAAGGTCTAGTCGCAGTTGCTCCGTAGTACGTGGCATCTGCAAACTTGTAGCCAGTAGCTCCTATTGTATAGGTAGAACCACTAATTTTGTTAAGCGTTCCTTCAACAGTTTCAGTACCTACCTCAACACGTGCAATCTTATTGGCATAGTCGGCATGACCTGCGCCATATTTGTAAACATATACCACATTATCTACCGCAATGTCATCCAATGAGTTTACACCAACCAAGGTGTACGAATCATCGATAACCGCATCATCATCATCTAGCGCAAAGTCTACACCGAATATTTCATTATCAGCAAGTCCCTTGATATCGGCTGAAGTAAATTGTCCATCCACAGGAGCCGTCCATTCGATAACGGAATATACCTTCTTAATCGTTTTGTTTGATAAATCAACCGCAACTGTAATGATATCTCCATTTGCTACCGCAAGGGCAGTAAAAGCACTTCCTGCATTAGGAGTAGCCACACCATCGGGGAAACTTTGACCCGCAGGATCTGTTGCCGTCAACGTAGTTAAAGTGGGGTTTGTCCCATTAAAGTAGTATTTTACGCTATTGACAGTAATATAATCATTTGCTGCGGCATCAACAGTGTATTCTCCAGATAAGAATGTTGATTTTACCTCGCCAATAGCTACTACATCACCGTCGCTATTAGTGTAGGTTTCTGCAAATGCTCCCATGTAGGGGTACAGATTAATCAAAGAAGGCTCTGTGCCTTCAATAATATCTGCCGCATTCAAATCACAGCCCAAACCTGATGTTAACATTGTCACTTCATTGCCTGCTACTGCAGGTCCATCCCAAAGCAAATTGGTTTCACCATCTGCATTGACCTGTACTTTCTGTACAGATAGGGAATTGTAAATAACTTGGGCCGCATTCGCTCTGTCTACTGTAGAAGCAGCGGCAAGCTTAGTATAAAGACCCAAATCCTGTCCAAGGCTAACATAATTTGCTGGCCATGTTCCTACCAGAACAGAAGAATTATTAGTGTAACCCAACGCTCTTGCTACCATGGTAATGGCTTCGTTTACACTGATGGTTCTTCCGGGCATAACGTTGCCCATTCCGTCACCTTCCATGATTCCTTTGGACTCACAGAAAGCAAGATACTTCACAGCCCAACCATAACCAGCCACATCTTTGAAGCCGGTTGCAGTATAAGCAGCTAATGCGCTTTCCGGAATGCCAAGGGCTCTAGTCATCATAGCAGCAAATTGTGCTCTGTTGACCGCCTGGTCCGGCTTGAATGTGCCATCTTCGAAACCTTCAATGATGTCGAGATTGTTGCACACTCTGATAGCTTCTTCTTTGGCATCTCCAGCTACATCTGTTAGACCGAAAGCCATTGAAAAGCTACCAAGTACTAGTGCTAATACAAGCACAAATGAAAGTACTTTTCTCATTTTTTATCCTCCTTTAAGAATATGTTGTGAAGGGTTTGATGGTTTGTAGTATTTCTCGCAAATTATCATCCCCTTCTCAATGATAACCTACTATTTATGATGAGATAATGCACATGGTTCCCATAAGCATATCCTATCAACGTAAATTATAGTCTCCAACTAGCGGGTTCGTCAATGAAACCGGAGAAATGTAATAGAACTGTAATACGATGTAATCATCCCGTAATATTGTCTATTTTCCAATGCTTACCGGATTTTCTACTTTTCCACTACGATTAGGTCTGCGGAGATTTCATCATCATCGCTGATGTCGAAAAACCGAACCTTTTTTCCGGTTCTCAAATCTGACGAACTTCCTACTATATATTCCTGCTCCACCGCATCATACACATAAACCGTGGCATTGTCCTTCACCGCTACCAGAGGGCCGGCTGCATTAGTTAAACGGTATACGCCGTTGTTATACACTTCGAATATAGTGGTAGTGAAGGTGGATGCGGTACCCAGTTCGTTGAAGAACTTGGTGGAACTGATCTCATCCGCCACTTTCGTGACTACCCCATTGGAAGTGGACAGTTCATAGATTTGCCCGTTGAGGCGATTGGTCAAGCTATAGGTTAAACCTTCTTTACCCAACCAGGTGATTTCATTTCCGGCCGCCAGGGTTTCAAATCCTGTTACGGCGGTGTTCTCATAGTTGACGATGGTGATGGTGTTATTGATAACTCCATACACTCTACCGCTGAAACCCACATCTCGGGGCAGGATGATCTGGGTGATTTTCCCGTTCTCCATTTGAACCCAGGCGGGAGTGGCCACATTCTTATACTTATACACCGTCTCTTCCCGATAATCAGAAGTCTTGGTGGAAAGAATCATACTACTTTTATAGTCATTTTTCGGAAGGTAGGCATAGACCGTTACATTCTTGTCCAAAGGAACTCCGTCAAAGGTGATGATGTTGGTATCAAAGCTTCCCTGCAGGTAGGTCAGTCCCTTCAGTTGGATGGCTCCCGAGGAGTCGGTAGTTCCTTGATGAGCATCAATCTTGGGAAGCGCATTATAGGTCATTTGGGCCATCATCCATTTGGTGGCCAGCTCAGGAAGCTCCTGGGGCAAGTCCTGAGATAAATCCAGCTCCTGCCACTTAATCCCATAGTTTTCGGGCCAGGTTCCTCCTAAGTCTTCATCCATATAACCGGCGGCTCTTAATAGGAAGGTTTTTACCTGATCTACCGTCACCGGGCTTCCTGGAGCGAAGGACTGATTTCCCACTCCTTTGGTGATGCCGTTGTTTACCGCATAGTTGATATAGGGGGCGGCCCAGCTATAGCCGGTCAGATCTTTGAAGCCGCTGTCCGCCACCGCTTGGGTAGCCGTTCCCACTAATTCTGCGGCGGGAGGATCCATGGCTCGCACAATGATGGCGCAAGCCTGGGCTCTGGTTAAGGTGGATTGGGGATGGTACAGTCCATCCACATCTCCGGTGATGGCTCCCCGTTCCATCAACACTTCCACAGCGGTTTCATAGCTTTGGCCTTCCACATCTTGAGGAAGCGCCCCAAAAGCCAACCCTGTGGTAAATAGCATACATATTAATAGGGTGGCAATGATTCGAAATGATTTCCTTCTCATATCCAACGACCTCCTTGTTTTTCTACCATATATCCATATATATTACTGCACCATCGGAGCAGAGTCTGTCACCGTATCGGAATAGCCGGACTTTTGGGTGGTGACTCGTACGAAGTAAGAAGTCCCTATGGTGCCGGCATAAGAAGAACCGGTGGCTCCCGCTACGGCTACCGGAGCCAGTCCGGAATTATCATACCACTGGTACGTATGAGTGCCGGTTCCTGTGACGGTGGCCACCAGCGTGGTTCCCGTATTGGTGATGGTTACCGTAGGCGCACTTACGTCGGATTTGGGCATATTGCGATACATCAGCTGAACCACTTCTCCTTTGGTGGCAGCGGCTGTCCAATTCTTCACATCCACAGCACCGTCCAGGTTATATAGCTCCGCATATTTAATGTAGTTATTGGGCCACTTCCCAAAGTTATTGATAGTGGTTTGGGATACCCCTCTGGCCCTGGAAATCACCGCAATGACTTCCACATAGCTGACAGAACCGGCGGGGTTGAATTTTTCATTTCCCGTTCCGTTCATCAGCTTGGCTTCGTAGCAAGCGTTGATGTAGCCCTTGGCCCATCCATAGCCCGTTAGGTCGGTGAAGTATTCTTGCTTCTCCGCTGCAGTGACCCGGTTGGTGTTGTTGGTGGCCTTGGCCATAATAGTAGCAAACTCTGCCCGGGTGATATTTCGCTCCGCATGGAACAGTCCATCCGTATCCCCGGTAATCACCCCTTTATCCATAAAGGCCCGGGCTTGATAGAACAATTGGGTATTCAGAAGATCCTGGGGGTAGGCGGTGGCCCCCATGGCGGGAATGGCGGTGGCCCATACCAAGGCCAATATCATCACCAGGATCATGATTTTTCTGGTTTTCATCTCTTGTTTCCTCCATTGGTTTTCTTCCTATGGCTTCTTTGCGAACACAAAAATTATATACCACCCTATGGTATATTTCAACGAAAGGGGCAAAATGTAATCATTTCGACATAAATGAACCACCGCCCCTAAAAGAGGCGGTGAATCCGCAGAGTAGGCCATAATTCCTCTAGAGAAAAGGGCACATCATGGAACTCCTCTTGTCCCTCTTCATACCCGGCAGTGAAACGAATGGTCAAGGGTAACGGTAGTTGGGAGAGCCACTCTTCCTGCACATATTCCGGAGGCAGTCTTCCCAAATATCTTCCTTCCCCTGCCGGAAGAAGAAAGGTGGTGCACTCTGGCCAATGTCCATATCCTAAAATCTCTCCCCTTACCCACAAGGGGCTACCTTCTACTTCCGCTTCCAGACCGATGGGTTCCTTGATATGGAACAGGAAGTGGGCCAAGGGCGGGTCTCGGGCCAACCTCCGTTGCTGCCAAGGCTCTTCGTGAAACAAGGAGCCTTCAATACCCCGGGGTTTTTCCACCCGGAAAACCAGGGTGTCCATTCCCCTGCCATGATCATCGTAAACTCCGGCCACCACCTGATAGATTCCCTCTTCTGCGGGAGGCAGTTGTGCTGTGGTTTGCAGGGGATAGACTCCCGCTGCGTTTGGTAGGATATGGTGCCAGCTTTCCTGGTAAACCAACCTTCTCTGATGGTACACCTCCACCTCTATGTTCAAAGGGTCCTTTTCCCCGTCATCCACACCCACATGAACGCGGAAGGGGTCTCCTGCTTCGGGGTGGCCAGGTGTTGTATATAGGTGGGTAATCCAGGGTGCGGTGCCCCCGCCTTGGATATAGAAGGGGATGGTTTCCACATTGGATAAAGCATCGTATGCCGGATTTCCTCCGGAAATCAGTCCCCGGGAAGTATCATCCTCCTGCCAATGGTCCACCTCATACTTTCCATCTATATAGAACCGGGGAATGGGTTGGTCTAACACTTGTTGATGTAAGGGATGCAGTCCGTCGTTGTAGGGAGTATGCCGGTATTGCCAATAGCTTCTTTTGGAGGGGTCTTCTTCATAGTCCTGATAGTGGATATGAAATGCCACCAAATCTCCTTTATTATAAATCAGTGGCGGTAATGGCTCTTCTTCCCAAGGCAGGATTTCACCCACCCTCACTTGCTCCTCATATAGCGAAGGAACTTGCCATCCTTCCAAGGAGTCTGTGGGAAATGGTCCCCGGGTTTTGGGAATGTGTTCCCGGGTCTTTCCTTCCACCTCCCATATTTTGATGGCCGTATCGGAGGACAACCCCTCTCCCCCTATTTGTAGCCGGAATGTTCCCGTCTGATCTTGGTCCGGCAGTGGCTGCCAGGATAGATTGGGATCCGCCCACCCGGTATAGAGCAGATTATGGGGCGGCAGATTCTCCGTGGATGAATAGAGCAGGGGGCGATAACCGGTTTGCAATAGGAGATTGCCGGTCCATACTCCTTCTTTTTCCCTCCAGGATGTTTGGACTTCTCGTTTTCTTTCCTCTTTCAGGTACCCCACCTTGGCCCGGGAATAGCCGATGACTCCGCTGCCGTAGCCATAAAAATCCAACCGATGGGACCCTTCTTCCAGAAAGAGAAGGCGCGTACCTCCCGCCATGGTGCTACCGCTTTCAATGGGCACTCCGTTGAGCCGGGTAGACCAAGTGCCTCCCGTATCGTAACCGTACCAACGGAAGAAATCATAGGTTAAATACCCCGGTTCTTCCATGGTGAATTCCAGGAAGCAGGAGTAATTTTTATTCTCCGCTTTTTTACCATACCACCCGGAACCGATACCGCTGTGGCCGTATCCCAGGTGGAGATAATAGGAGGAGCCAACCGTGAAGAAGGGATCCCATGCCGGCATGGTGAAATCTGCCTGATGTCCCTCTTTTTCATAAAGTAGGGTGCCCCCCTCCGGCAAGATCTCTTCCCAGGTAATGGTCCACTCGGGAGGCAGTCCTTCCGGGGCTTCCAGCGAAGTGGTAAATTGCAGGGTCTCTTCATAATCGGCTTCAAAGGGCTTCTCCACAAAAGGACTTCCCGGCCCTTCCAGGATTAATACTCTTTTGGGGTTGGCCTCCTCCAAGGCTTCCAGGGTGAGAGGAATCCATGCTTCCGGGGATGCCGGAGCCAAAGAAATGTTTCTTTTTGTGGGGTCTTCTTTGGCGTATCTTCCAGTGGCCCAGCTCTCCGCCGATTCCTCCGAAAGAGAAACCGTGAACAACTTCACCCGATGGGTCATCCCCGTCCAGGCATCCTGGCGGTAATAGGTAATCATTCGTTCTCCCGCCCTGAGGGCCCCTTCTTCTGCCACATCCCATTGCCAGTCATAGGGAGAACCGGAGACTTGCCAGCCGGGAAGCTGAATACGAAAGGTCATTCCCGGAATCAATCCGTTCCAACCAAAATCCGCACCCTGCATCAAGTAAATGGCCTCCTCCTCTGGATGATATCTGGCATATTGGATGCCGGACCAATTCTGCTTATTGTCCCTAGCGCTGTAAATGGTTCTACCCGGTCCGATGGCTCCTTCCGAGGTAATCTCATACAAGCTGAGATAATGGTAACGTCGGGGGGTGGCGCTGGTGGAATCGTCGTCTCCCATTTCCCAATATACATGGGTGGCCCGTTCTTCGTCGTCCTTGACCATCCCCACGGAAAGATTTCTCAAATCCCAGGCATTGCCTTGTACTCGAGATACCTTGCCGGTGTTCCCGTCCACCAACCAATAGAAATACAAGGTGGTGTCTCCATAGCCGTCCACTCCCTTTTGAACAAAGGTAATTTTCCCGGTGCGGTCCATATCCGTGGGGATGATTTCCGTCAAATTTTTCCCGGTATAGGGAACCTCCAGTTTGGGAAGATCCCGGGCTTCCCAGGTCTCTCCCTCCATATCAAATAGATGGTAGGAAAACCCACAAGGACTCTCTTTTACCAGATAGGTAATCTTTCCCTCCCGTAAATCCGTCAGATAGGTGTTCTCTTGAGAAAGCCGGGTCATGGTTTGGGTAGAAAGGTCGTATCGAACCAGACCGTTGTCCATGAAGTAGAGACGGGTCCCGTCGCTGCTGAGATAGGGAGTGGTATTGGGTAACAGATGCGGTAACCGGGCGATTTCTGCTCCCGTCTTTTGATGAAGGAGCCAGGTTTCTCCCAAATCCTGCATCAACAGAAACACGTAATTTTCGCCTCCATCGATTTGAACGCGGAATCGATCAGAATCGTTAACGGTATAGCTCCACACTGTAGCCAGTTGCTGCCCCTCCGCCGCCGGGGCCATGGCATACAAGGTATGGGGCGGCAGACAGACTTCCTGGTATCCGGAAAGAACCCGACCGCTGCCCTCCACTCGGTAGACATGTTGCGAGTCCATCACCATACCGGTGCTTTGACAACAAAAGCAGTTAATGGAAACCGGCCATTCTCGATAGCCTTGAAAAGTGTAACCATTGTGATGGGAAGGGGGAAGAGGGATCCACTGGAAAGTGGCGTCGATTCCCTCCTCCACCATGCGAAGGGCCCATTGATTTTCAACCATCCGGAAAAGGAACAAATCTTCTCGGGGAACGGTCAGAAGAAAGTGAACCTTTTCCATGGAACGGGGCTCCAAACTGACCACTGGAGGGATGTTCACCACTTCTGTGGTTTTTTCAACAAAGCCTTGGTGAATGTCCCTCTCTTCATCGATAAACTCCGGCAAGGTGGGCTCCACCCACCGGTCCCTCACCCGAAGACCCACACGGGCGTACCCCACTCCTTCCTTATGGCAACCCACCTTCTGCCCGCTGCCGAAGGAAAGGTCCTGTAGTCCCTCTCCCATTTCCCGGCCATCCAGAAACCAGGTTCGGTCCAGCTGATCTCCATCGGTGGTGGATTCGTCCTCCATGATAAGGAAGGCCTGGTTGGTGCCTTCCTCCCGTACATGGGTGGTGGGAAGCCACAGGGAGGGCTCCGGAGGAAGGTCCGGCACTACAGAAAAACTTCCGGTACATTGGTGGGAATCTCCTTTGCTGTCCTCCATGGTGGCGCTGTAACTGAACTCCCGGGTTTGATCCGGTTTTGTGGGATCGTACATGGGAGTCTTGGTGAGAAACTCCAGCTGATAAGTCTCCCAAGTGACGCCTCCGGAAGAGGTGACGGCCCGGGTCTTAATGGAAGAAGCGGTGGTGCAGGCCAGTTGCCGGGATGTGAGTGTCACCTGCTCCTCCGTCTCCGGGTCCCATATGGAGATTTCAAAATCCCGGATGGGATACCCGGGGCTGACGGCTACCGACAGCAGCAACACCTGTTTCCGGTTTTGTTTTTGAGTGCCCCCCAAAGTATCCAATATGTAGGGGGTGGGACGCACTTCCACCGGTTGGATGTCCTGCCCCCTTCTGCCCCATTGGTCCTCCACCTCCAGTTGGGTTTGGTAGAGCCCCACCCGGGAGAAGGTGTATTCCCCCCGGGTGAAAGAGTTGCGGCGTATGGACACCCCTTGAGAAGAGCCCCCGGGACCGCTCAGGACACCAAACCCGTTGGAAGCCAATCCTTCCCCATAGACTTGTGTGGCCGTAACCGGTAGACCTTCTAAATAGAAAGAGGTGCGGTCAATGGCCGGGGTAGGATGCCCCAGATAGGTAACTTCGGGAATCTCCAAACTGGGGGTAAAGGATAGGTCCCTCTCTTCCGGAAGGGGTTCTTCTTCCTCCGGGGGCCCCTCTTCCGGTAGCGGAACCTCCTCCCAATAGGTCATCACCACCGGATGAAAGAGCAGGTAGCCTTCCACATTGGGATTGTAGGTTTCTTCCCTTGGATCCAATAAATTCATCTTCTCTATCATATCCGGGGTTGGATTATCCAAGAGAGCCAACAGATAATCTTTGCCCTCCTGACCCAGCATCAGCTGCTCCTTGATGTTATACCATACTCCTTCTCGAGGAAGAAGGGTCATGGTCGCTGTGAAAAGAAGGGAGCCTTCCTGAGAGTTATAGGCAGTGTGACAGGTACTCCCTTGGATGATTCCGCTAAATTGGTCATAGTGGTAATCATACGAAATTTTGTCCCATGCCAAAGCCGTTTGGTTCCAGTAACTGGTTTCCCCGGAAAAATCAAAATAGCCCGGCTCTCCAGGGTTTGCTTGATGATGGTAAGGCACCACTTCCACATCAACATAGTCTTTGCCGATATAGAAGAGGGTGGAAAGGGAAAGGGAACCCCCCGGGTACAAATTTTGCTGCCACTCTCCTTGACTGTTTTTCCAGAGAAAGGTCACTCCCGTATCCAGTCGCTGATGCATTATCCACATAGTGTCCTCTTCCTCTCCCCAGGCATGGCCGGAAACAAGAAGCGCCACCAGCAAAATGAAGATTCCCCGAATTCCCTTTCTCATCATACCCGCTCTCCTACCGGAAGGGATGGGAGATGGCTCCCACCTCATCATCCATAGGGTGCCAGTAGCAAAGAGTATCTACAGGAGGAAAGTCGCTACCGGGAGAAATTCCGGGCCATATATACAATTCATCGGTGGCCTGGCGAAGCAAGGTTTCTTCATCTCCGTGAATCAACAAAATGTTTCGAATGCCGGGCGGAAGAATCCGCAGGACCTGGGTCCCTTCCAAATTTTGTTCCAGCTGATAGGTAAAAGGAGGCTCCACCACATCCACCACTTGTTGTTGTTTTTCCGGATAACTGCGATACTTTTCTATCGTGGCAAGAAGGTTCTCATCTTCAGAAACCGGGCCACCTTCAGATAGGCCGGTTGATACTTCGGGCGGGAGGTCCTCTTCCGGTGGACCGGGCCTCTCTTCCGACGGAAGGTCTTTTTCCGGTGAACCGGGCCTCTCTTCTGACGGAAGATCTTTTTCCGGTCGGATGTCTTTTGCCGGCAGAAGCGCTTCTTCTCCCGGGATAGGCACCTTCGGGTTTTCTTTTGGAGAGGGAGAGGACATCTCCTTTGTGGCAGTATGAGCCGAAGTAGATTGAGAAGCAGAACTTTCCAAAGGAGTCTCTGTCACCAAGGGCTCTATGGGTGTTTTCAGTGGCTGACACCCCATGCCCAGACATAGAATAAGCGAAATTAGAATTAAGAGTGGAATCTTGGAGCAGGGATTTTCAGCCATGGATTTTCTCCTCTCAATGGTTTTTTCTCAGAGGGTTTTCTCCCTTTCACGAAAAATGGTAAATATTGGAATTTTATGCTAGCATTTTCATCTTCTGCCTGTCAACCCATCTCCACCCCCTATTCTCCGTACAAAAACGACAAAAGACCCGAGGGGCTATTCGCTGCCTCTCAGGCCTAGTCACTGCTTTTAACTATACCGACTTAATACCAACTACGAATTTGATTCCCCGGCTGGGGCCAACTATTCCTTGGTGCCTTTTCCCATGGAAAATTCAAAATCGTATATGGCCAAGTCCAGTTCGGTAATGGCTGCGCTCAAGGCCAGTTGGGCCTGATAGTAACCGGTTTCCGCACTCATTACATCCGTCAGGGTGTTTAGCCCTGCGTTATAGGAGAGATTGGATATGCGCAAAGCTTCTCTGGCATTGTCCACCGTACTTTTGGCGGAGCTTACCGCCGAAGCCTGATTGAGCAGGTCCATGTACTTGCCTCGAATTTCCATCTCGATGGTCAGCAAGGTGTTTTCCTCCGCCATCTCTTTCCCTCGCACCGTAGCCAGGGCATTGAGGTAGGTGGCAGAAGTTCTGGGATAGGCAAAGACGCTATCCAACTCCAGCTGGGCCACTTGACGCTCAAACTCCGCAGTGGCAATTTCGTTCCGGTTGGTCAGAGCCGCTTGGATGGCTTTCTCCAGGGAGATATCCGGAAGAGGCTTTTGGATCAATTTGTCCGTCAATACCACGTCCTGCATCAAGGGATAATTCATTTGGATATTAAAGGCCATTTTGGCTTTGGCCAGTGCAGTCTGAGCTTCATTGGCGCTAACCTGGGCACTTAATAGGCTGGAGGTAGCGGTGGTGACATCCACTCGAGCCGCAACGCCCAAGGTGTATTTTCGTTTTACATTATTCAAAAGCTTTTCTTTGATACCCAGGTTTTCCTGAGCAATTCGATGGTTCTCTTCGGCTTGCAGCAATTGGAAATAGGATTCCACGGCAGAAGTTTCCAAGTTGTTCTTGGCGATTTCAAATCGGATGTCGGCTTGGCCGGTATAGTAACTTCGACTCAACTGCAGCACTTTGCCATCGGGCCCTTTTTCCATGGAGAGTTCCCGTAAATTCAAGTAGCCCTCCGAGCTGGATTTGGCGGCGGCCGCCATCAAGTCCCGTGCCAACACTGCGGCCTCCAGGCCCGGTCCGGTGGTCTTCATGCGCTCAATGGCATCTTCCAGAGACAAGGAGATTTTAGGCCCTACGAAGTTCATATCGTAAACCGTGACACTGCCCATTTCCGCCACATCGGGAAGACTTTCTTCCAGTACCAGGACTTTTTCCAACTCCGCCTCCCGGATGGCAGAAAGGCCGTTATAGATCATTTGAGCGGCCATCCATTTGGTGGCTTCTTTGGGCAACTCCCCGGGCAACCCTTCATACAACCCTTCTGAAACTCCTTTTTCCACATAGTTAGAAGGCCATGTGCCTTTCAAGGCATCGTCCCCGTATCCGGAAGCACGCAATACAAAAGTTACCAGCTCATTCATGGAAACCGGATTTCCGGGACGGAAAGTGCTGTCCCCGTAACCGGTTACAATACCGTATTCTACCGCGGCTTTGATGTAGGGCTCCGCCCAGCCATAGCCACTCATATCGGAGAAGCCGCTATATCCGGGGTCTGCCGTCAGACCCGTGGCTTTTACCGTCATTACACAGGCCTGGGCTCGAGTCAGAGTGCTACCCGGATAAAACAGGCCGTCGGTACTGCCGGTTATGATTTCTTCCGCCATCAGCACCTCCACTGCCTCCTGGTAGCTTTCTCCTTCTACGTCAGAGGGCAGGGCCGCATAAACCGGTGCCGTGGCTAACAAAAGCACCAATAGGGTAACTACCCAACGAATTTGTTTTTTTCTCATCACACACCTCATATCTTGATACGTACACTTATATTGTCTTGTGGTCTTGCTTTCTTCCTGATTATACCTCATTTCAAGGTCTCATTTATTACGAATGAATTAATTTATGAAGTATTATATCACAATTTATGGCGGGGTTTCGAGAGTTGTCCCTATTCCATTGATATGCCTGCCAAATATGAAACTACCTCATATTACCCCTTATGTGTCATAGACATTGAAATTTGAAGGTTTGTCAAGGTTTATGCAGATTTTTCACGGGAATAATATGCACTGATTGCAGATTTTTCACAGGAATAATGGTTTGTGAATAAATTCTTAAGAAATTTTTCTTAGAGTATAATTTTCATTGGCAACGCAGATAAAAAAACAGGAAGAGAGCAAAAACTCTCTTCCCTACATACAAACAAACCTGTAATATTTAATTTGAAGTAAAAACACGCAGGAGGTTTGTATGATGGAAACTATGTTATCAAAAAAAGGAATAAACTTCAATGCCCTAGAGAAAGAGATTTACAAAATTGGCTGCGAATTTGCGGCTGGATTGATGAGCCAGGTGCTAGAGGTTATGGACAAGCACCTTGAGAACGAAAGGGATAAAAAGCAGTACCGCCACAAAGGAAAACGCTGGACGTCTTTGAAAACCCTTATGGGAGAGGTCCCTTATGGCAGAACGGTATATGAGAGGAAACTGGAAAGCGGGGAAACGGCCTGCGTTTACCTTCTGGACGAAGTGCTCAAGCTTGACACCTTTGGCAAGGTGACTTCCAACTTGGCCGCTAGAATCGCCGAATGTGTCAGCGTCTGCTCCTATCGAGAAGCAGCGGAGAAAGTGAGTACCATGACCGGCCAGACCATTAGCCACGTAGGAGCCTGGAATGTCATTCAGGATTTAGGAGACAAACTGTCTGAAATTGAGGAAGCGAATGCTTGGCTTGCGAAAGCCGAACAAGGAAGAGGCGAAGTAATCACACCAATCCTGTTTGAGGAAGCCGATGGGGTCTGGATCAATATGCAGAGAAAAGACCGTCCGGCAAAGGGTCGGAAAAGCGAGATGAAAATGGCGGCAGCCTATGATGGATGGGAGCTAGAGGGGCAAGAACGATATGCACTGCGAAATAAAGTGATGGTGTGCGGATTTGAGGATTCAAAGTCATTCCAGCAGAAAAAAGAAGGAGCTATCGCAGCAGTTTTCAATACCGATGAAATCACGACGAGGATTTTGAATGGAGACGGAGGAGGCTGGATCAAAGCAGGGCTTGTAGATGCAGACGTGCACTTTCAATTGGATCCCTTTCACAAGAATCGGGAAATCACAAGAAAAGTGAGAGATAAAAAGCAGAGAGAAACCATACGGAAGCTGCTTTCGGAGAAGCGAGTGGAAGACTGTCTTTTCTACATTAAAGGGATTTCGGAGTTTGCAGAAGAAGAAGGAGAGAAAAAGAATCTCAGGAACCTATACGAATATTTTAGCAGCAATAAGGAAGGTCTGCTTCCCTATCAGGAAAGAGGGCTGAATCTGCCGAAACCACCGAAGGGATTGGAATACCGGAATCTAGGGACCATGGAACATCAAGTGTGTGATGGAGCCGCCAAAAGGATGAAGCACCAGAAAGCGAGCTGGAGTAAAACAGGGGCAGAAAATCTTGGGCGCCTATTGTGCAAGAAAGTATGTGGAAATCTGTATGACACTGTAACATCTCTGTCAAGGACGACATTGCCGGAGCGTTATGTAGAAACAATAGAAGACGTCTTGAGCGCAGCGAAAACGCCGAAAAAGGATGGTAGAGGCTATCTCTATCCGGTCAGAGGAAAGAGCCCATTTACAGAAACTTTTATGACGAACGGAAGAAAAGCGATACTTAGTATGCTGGGAGACAGATGTAGTTCGGAACTAATCTATCGGTAGGTCGAAATTTTAAGAAAGAAGAAAAAGCGGCTACTTTATTTTAGTGCAATTTAATCAACAAAAAATTACAGGTTACCATTAAAAACACAAATCACAAAAAACTTGCCAACGATTACTTGACACTTACGAAATTTTTGGGAAAAGAGCCATAGGGCAGAACTTTTGATATAATCATAGCATAAGATGTATAGGGCGAAAGACTTTCAAAAAAAAACGGAACAACTTTTTTTCATAGATATCGTCTAAGAAAGAGCGCATCATCGCGGAAATTTTTAACCTTAAAATCAGAATTTGTTTTCATCTTAAGGGAGGTCTCTTCATGAAAAGAAAATGGATTAGTTCTATCACCGTCCTGTTGATGGTGTTCACCCTGCTGGCACCTACCTTCGGGGCTCCGAAGCCGGCCTCTGCAGCCACCCCTACGGATATCCAGGATCATTGGGCATACACTTACATTCTTCGAGGAATCCAACTGGGCTTCATCAACGGATATCCGGACGGAACCTTTTGGCCGGACAATCCGGTAAGCCGGGCTGAATTTGCCAAAATGGTAAATGCCGCACTGGGAAATAACGGAATGGCTTCCATGACCTTTTCCGATGTGCCATCCTACGAATGGTTTTACCAGGATGTGAGCAAGGCGGTCTCTGCTACTTATGTAGCCGGCTATGATGACGGCACCTTTCTCCCCAACAAGGCCATCTCTCGTCAGGAAGCGGCGGTAATGATTGCCCGCATCGTGCCTTCCTATGGCTCTACGGCCAACTTATCCGTGTATCAGGACGGATCCCGGGTAGCCGATTGGGCCAATGAGTACGTTAAGAAGGTGGTGGGCAAAGGATATCTTGGGGCATATGATGATGGATTGCTCCATCCGGAAGACAGCTTGACCCGAGCCCAAACCGCTAAAATTATATGCAGCATCTTGGACAAGGAAACCATTGTCAAAACTTTTACCACCATCACCGAAGATGAGACGGTAAAAAAGAATACACTATATACCAACACCGTAACCGTGTCCAAGGATTTGGATGACGGAGAAGCCACTTTCAGCAATTGTGTAATGCTAGGGGGAATTCTGATAAATGGCGGCGGAACCGGCACCATTACTTTGGAAAACAGCCGGGTCTCTTATGCCAACATAAAGAAGACCGCATCTTCCGTGCGGGTGTTGGCCAAAGGGTCCACCACCATTCCCCGGACCACCGCCGATGAAACGGCTCTGTTAGAAACCAAGTCCCTGGCGGGAGGTGCCTTTGGCATGGGCTTCGCCTCGGTGGATATAAAGGCGGGAGCCGATATTACGTTTACCGGCTACTTCCCCCAAATCTATGTAATCGGCGCCAGTGGAAAAGCACGGCTGGACGGATGTTCCGTAGATAATTTGACCGTGTCATCCGCAGCGAAAAATTCCGACATTTACCTAGACAGTCGTTCTTTGTTAAAGGTCACCGATGTGAATGCCATTTCTTCTTTCCATGGCACCGGTACCATCCAGCAGATGAATGCCAATGTCAGCGGGATTACGTATGAGACCAAGCCCAACAAGTGGACCCTGGCCGCCGGAATCACCCAGCCCAGCATAGAAGACCCGGATGTGGCCGCCACCTTCGACCCGCTCAACGGAAAGACCAATGTGGCGCTTACGGTGAAACCCACCATCTCCTTTACCACGGAAATCGAAACCTATGGGGGAGATGCCATCACGGCCACTTATTTGAAGAATAACCTGGTGTTCCGGAAAGGATCTTCTTCCGGCACGGATGTGGCTTTTACGGCGGCTTTAAGTAGTAATAAGCGGGTCATTACGGTGACCCCTACCTCAAACCTGGATTCCAGCCAGGCCTACTACCTGGGCTTCGCCAATAATAAATTCCGGGCCATCAGCAGCGAGGAATCCATACCGGCCAAAAGTGCAGTGTTCACCACGGTAAACATTACGCCCACCGTGTCCATTCAACCGCTAAGTGGAGCGGTGCAAGTGGCCAGCAATACGGCGGTGCGTGTGACTTTTTCCGATGACATCCTGAATGCTTCGGGAACAACACCTACTGTAGCGGACTTAACCTCCAACATTACCATCACCGCTTCCGGTAGTCTCACCAACCTAAATACCAGTGCCACACTGTCGGGAAAAGTGGTTACCATATTGCCTCCTTCGGGAGGTTGGCTGGATGGCACCACCTATACGGTAACGGTAAAATCAGGGGCTTTTAAGAATAGTGCGGGTGGATTTGTGGCTCTCACCCGAAGTACCTTTACCGCCGGTGCTTCCGCACCCATACTTACCATTCATAGTTTGGACCCGGCTACTACCAGTATTATTGTGCGGTCCTCCTCTACCATTGAGGGAACCGCCTACTACATTGCCACCACCGGAAGTATTGATGCCAGCACTCTAGCTGCCTCCAGCATTGTGACCGGCCGAGACTCTTTGGGAAATCCCTGTCCAAGTGGTTCTTATGCTATCGGAACCACGGCAGCAAATTATCCTTTATCGGGGGTGACCGGCGGAACCACCTATTACGTCTATGGTACGATATATGGAAACGGACAGTACTCCGCCGTGATAAAATACGGTCCGGTGACCACCAACTTACCCTCCGCCAATCTTAGCAGCTTAACGTACGTATACGGAGATGGCTCCGGAACCGTATCACTGAGTAGCACCACCGGATCCATTACCCTATCCAGTGCTGCCGCCATAGTAACCGTAACCGCAGTGGCTGCTTCTGATACCACCATCACCTTTGGAGGAACCGGTGTGACAGACCTGGGGGGAGGGGTTGCTACATTTGATGTGACTTCTGGCAATGTCACTCTGGGTATTACTGTGTCTGGGGTGTCCTATGAGGAAATGAATTATTCTTTTGAGTTTCGAAGAGAATAGGGATTGAATCATTGGCATAACATCACAAGCCAACGGCATAAAGTTGTAGGCCGTTGGCATACCGTAGAACAAAGAGGAAGGATGGTTCAAGGGGAATGTTGAGCAAATTATATGATGGTGTGTTTAATTCTCTGCGGGATGGCATCTACTTTGTAGATACCGAGAGAAAAATTACTTTCTGGAACAAAGGGGCGGAGAGGATTACCGGATTTGCTGTCGAAGAAGTATTGAATACCTTCTGTTTTGATAATTTACTGAATCATGTAGATTCAGAGGGGAATAAACTATGCCATGGCGGATGCCCCTTGCATCAGACCATACAGGACCAAAAGCCTCGCTCTACCCTGGTCTATCTACATCATAAGAAAGGTCACCGGGTGCCGGTGCAGGTTCAGACCCTTCCCCTGTACGATGACCAGGAACAACTGGTGGGTTGTATTGAAATTTTTTCCGATGAAAGCCATGAATTTGGTCATGATCTATCACGAGAAGAATTGCAAGCCATTGCTTTCACCGATGCTTTAACGGGAATTCCCAATCGAAGATATGCAGAATCCCAACTTCGCAAAGCTCATACCAGCCTCATGGAAGACGGGACACCTTATGCCATCGCCCTCATAGACATTGACCACTTTAAGAAGGTAAACGATACTTATGGCCATGATTTGGGCGATGAAGTATTAAAGATTGTGGCCAGCACCCTAGCCGGCTCTACCCGCTCCGTGGACTGTGCTGCCCGTTGGGGTGGGGAAGAATTCCTGCTGGTATTGCCGGGGATTACGGAAGAGCTTTTCCGTGCTCTCCTCGAAAGGATTCGAATGTTGGTGGAAACCAGCGTCTACCGTTCTCCGGACCACACTCTGTCTGTCACCATTTCCATCGGTGGTGTCTTGGCTACGAAAGAAGACACCACCTCCAGCCTGATTAAAGGAGCCGACCAGCTCCTCTATCAAGCCAAGGAGCAAGGAAGAAACCGGGTGATGCTAGGATAAAAAAGGAGAGGTGTTCTAGCCTCCCCTTTCATGGTCTTATTATTTCTCTATTTCAACTCCCGAAGGTTCTTTGCAGTATCAAAGGAGATCAACTGGTAGCGTTCCGTTTTCTGATATCCCTCCTCCCGGTGCATGTAGTCTATGATTTGAGTTGCGTTCATTTTATGAAAGGTTTTTGCTACTTTGTCAAGTGCCTTGAGTTCTTCAGAGCTTAGACAAGAAAGGTTCGCCTCTTTTGACGGGATGATTCGATAAGACATGGTCTCACATACGATTTCTTCCTTTGTATGAACCAAGGGCAATTTGAGAATTTCATCGTGTGCCAAAGGAAGGGCTCCATATGGCATATGCTGATATACAAGGCCTGTGATTCCACGGCCATGTCTCTTAAAGTGAAGAACGTCCCCATACCACAAGAGCTTCATTAATTTAACTTTGTACAGTTCCTTCATTTTGGCAGAATAATAATTTATCACTGCCACTACTTTTTCCAAATCCAAAGAAGTATATCCATTATATTCTCCTTCTTCTCTGTACTTAACATACTTTCCTTGTATTTCTTTCTCTACGTAATATGTGGAACCTTGTTCTATCATTTCTATGATTTTTTGCCGAATCTTTTCGTGTTTTTCTTTGGTAAATTTATCACCGTGTTTTTCCAAACTTTCCAAGGTAAAAATAGGGTTTTCTCTTACCATTCTCATCAAATAGTCATATGTTTCGTCCTGAATGGTTTTACTCTCGTATCGAGTAACGGTAATTTCGCCCCACCCCAACAAGTTGGCAAATTCCTTTTGAGTTAAATCATATAGGTTTCTAATTTCCGCAATTTCCTTGGATGTAAGCAAGCCTTTTTTTCTTCTGTATGCATCTCTTGCATTTAACAAATTTATGTCCATCATTTTAGCAGACACAAATTCATTTTCTTCTTGCTCCGAATTATTGCAAAAGTAATATGTTTCTTCATAATCAACAACTTCATCTTTTACCAACCCTTGGGTTGTCCGAGTCATTATGTCAACGGCGTGTGTCTGGCCACAGCAAGGGCAGTCCCTTATCTGCGTCTCTTTTATTATTTCCTTTGTCATTATTAGCCCCTCCTTTCCAATTTCCTATCCTTCATAAGGGAATGATTTGTTGTCAAATAGGAATCTTGCAAAATGAAACGATACGCAAAAAATTTTCCTTCTTTCAATGCTTCTAATCTTAATTTTTATATATACATCTCGTTGGTCTATTGTGTTGCCGAACACATAAAATGGTGCAACGTCATCTCCTCTGTTGTCTCTTATTGTTTCGATATAGTTGCCTTTTTCTAAAGAGGATAATTCTCTCAAGACATCATTCGTATCAAATCCTAGTGCAAGAAGTGTATTTTGAGTTGTAAATGGGTCAACCGGTTCTTCGTTTTTCTTTTTCAGTAAAATGTCAAGGTCTGAATTCAAGTCAAACTTTTCATCCAAAAATATGCGTTTTAGCTCTTTTAAGAAATTTTCTACACATTCCTCAGGCTCAACCCATTTTTGTTTCATACTAGTGTCCTCTCCTGAGTTCATATTATACTATCAATTGATAGTTGTCAATCGACGAGTTACGATGATTTCTGCATAAATATAGACTCCTGAAGGAACGATAATAAAAAAGGAGAGGTGTCTTAGCCTCTCCATTCACCATTTCACTATTTTTTTGTTTCTCTATTTTAGCTCCCGAAGGTTCTTTCCAGTTTCAAAGGAGATCAACAGACCTCAGTTTTTTAATGACGTCAATGGAACAACGTATACTCCATCCTCTCTTTTATATGCAATTCCAGATAGGCCACAAATAACACAGAGAACATCGGGTACCCTGGTTGTTGAATCTCTTGTCGCCATGTACTCTTTCATGGCAACAAGATTCGCTGCAGCTTCTTCTATTTGATTTGCTCCTAACTTTATTTCAAAAGCCCCCCATTTTCCATCAGGCATTTCTACAACCGCATCTATTTCATCACCTCTATCAAAATGTTTATAGTGAAATACATTACCTTCGTTTGCCTCTGCGTAAATTTTCAAATCTCTTAGTGCCATTGATTCGAAAATAAAACCAAATTGATTTAGGTCATTAATCATTTTTTCCGATGTCAATCCTAACGCTGCCACGGCAATGGATGGATCCACAAGAATTCTTTTGGGATTTTTCGCTACCCGAGTAGATGATCTGTAGTTTGGGTCAAAAGCATTTACGTTTTCTATCATGAAAACTCTCTCAAGCAAATCCAGGTAGTATCTTACTGTATCATATCCAATTTCTTCCTTTTCAAACTCTATTATATCTGACATAAGAGTCCTATTGCTAACAAGGGTTGATGTATTTCTACCAAGGGATTTTATGAGAGCCACCATTTTCTTTTTTGAACGAATACTCTCCGGCATCAATTCAAAATCATCTTCTACCAGAGAACGCAGATACGATTGCGGGATAACACCGGCATCACTTCTAGACACTTTTAGATTTCCCGGCCAACCCCCTCTCACCGTTAAATATATGATTTCTTCCAGGCCTATCTCCCGTGCCTTTTTGGTTTCTTCCCAATTATCAAATAGGGCTTTCAGTGATACCTCGCCCGAAGAATCTCCAGATTCATATAACGACATAGGCCTCATGCGTATTCTGTCTATCCGGCCCGTCCCGCTATGTAAAACACCTTTTCTTTTTGGAGTGGCAGAGCCCGTTAAAATATACTGCCCTTTTTTGCCGGATCTATCGACGGCATGTCTTATTGCATCCCAAAGAGCCGGTACTTCCTGCCACTCGTCTATCAATCTCGGAGTAAGCCCCTCCAGTGCAAGAGCTGCATCTAATTGTGCCAATGTCCTGTTTTGAAAATTTCCTTGAGGATCGCCAACATACAAAACACTTTCAGCATGATTTAGCCCGGACCATGTTTTACCACACCACTTTGGGCCTTCTATACACACCGCGCCGAAAATCCCCAACCTTTTTTTTATGGAATTATCAATAATCCTTGGTTTGTAGTTCTTTTCTGTTAATGCCATGAATCCGCCCTCCTCTATGGTCATATTATGCTAACCCGAAGATTTTGTCAATCCTAACCCAATTATTTTGGGATTTGAAACCCAAATATTTTGTCAATCCTAACCCCAATTTTTTGGGGTTTGAAACCCGACTTTTTTGGTTTTCCTTGAATGATCCGGATTACAGACATTCAAAAAGAGAGGCATGCCTCTCTTTTCATTTTTCTAATTTCATTGTACCGTTGTCTGCTGGATACAACCTCCATGGCCGGGTCTTTCATACATAAAATAAAAGATTCTAGAAGCATCGGAGCGCGATTCAATGGCAAACATTTGAAAGCAAGGCTGATTCAATCTGGACAGATAACGGAGAGCTTGCGTGAGATAGAATAGCATCTTATTTTTCCGACTCATCCAAATAGGTGTAATGTTGGTCGAAGGTGATGACCACGTTGTAGTTGGGGTTCTCCTTCTTCAGATCCTGTTCCACCTTTTGTTTGATGTCATCTTCTTTTAAGGCGCATTCCGTTCCCAACACACAGTCAAAAATGATGTTGGTGTGGGTTTCTCCCGGTACGATTCTCAAATCGTGTATTTCCGATACGCCGTCCAAATGAGAAATGGTGTCTTCCAGAATCCCGTGGAGATGCCCAACAAGAGGGTCTCCCACTTTGATGGGATCCATGTGCACTACGGCATGAATTTTCAGTTCTTCCTTCAAGGCCGCCTCAATGTTGTCCACCATGTCGTGACTCTTCATAATATCTTCTTCCGCATCCACTTCCACGTGAAGGGAACAGAAGATTCTCCCAGGTCCATAGTTGTGTACCATCAAGTCATGAATCCCTTTGACTCCGGGAAAGCTTCGAGTAATGCGCACAATGTCTTTCACCATCTCCGGGTCGGGAGCTTCTCCCAGCAAGGGGCTGGAGCTGTCTCGGATTAAAATGATTCCGGACCATATGATGAACAGTGCCACCAAGGCGCCTACATACCCGTCGATAACCCAGGGGGTAAACATGGCCACTAACACACTGACCAATACGGCCGAGGTGGAGATCACATCGTTTCTGGAATCCGTAGCCGTAGCCAGGAGAGCCAGACTATCGATGCGTCTTCCTGCGGCTCGGTTAAAACCGGCTTGCCACAGTTTCACACCAATGGCTATCCCCAATATACCCACCGTTAGCCAGTCTGTATTCAAGGCGGTAGGATGTATGATTTTGTCCACGGAAGATTTTAAAAGCCCCACTCCCACCAGAATGATAAGCCCGGAGATAATCAGACTGGTGAGGTATTCAATGCGAGCATGGCCATAGGGATGATCCTTGTCCTCCGGCATGGCGGCCAGCCGAAATCCTACCAGGGTGATGACCGAGGAAGATGCATCTGCCAGGTTGTTAATCCCGTCGGCAATAATGGCGATACTTCCGGCAAGGAACCCTACCGCCACTTTCAGACCACATAAAAGCAGGTTGCTGAGAATGCCAACCACTCCCGCCACCTTTCCGTAGCCGTCCCGCACCTTTCGGTCTCTTACTTCTTCCCACCGGGGGACGAAGGCTTTAAAGAGAAAATCATAAAGAGAGGTCTTCATGGAATGGCTCCTCTCTTTTTTCTTCCCCCGACTCTTCTTGTGACTCTTCTTCGTTGTCTTCTCGATTCATAGCATCTCCGGAAATCTCCTGATCCGCCAATGCTTTTTTTAATTCCCGCACCAGTTCGTTGGAGCAAGAGGTGGATTTGGGCCCACAGGTAACCCCTTCCAATTTTTCGGCAATCTGATCCACGGTCCAGCCGTCGATTAAAGAGGCAATGGTTTTTAATCCCCCATTGCAGCCTCCATGATATCGAATATTGGTGACCCGATCTCCCTCCAGGTCAAATTCCAGTTCTGTGGGACATACACCCCTGGGGTATACTTGGTAATGCATAGTCGCTCCTTCGTCGATGGTAAAAACACCCTGCCAAGCTTACCTTGGAAGGGTGTTTTGATCAGTCAACATTCTTTCTAGTAGTATGCTTCCTTGTTTTTGCTTTCCTTCTTGGCCACAATCATGTAAATCAATGTGGGAATTGCCAAGATAAAAGAAAAAATTCCCAGGACCAAAATGCCCCCGCTTTTCTTGGTTTTCGGCATCACATCCGCAATACGATCATTCACAATCATACGGCAAATCCTTTCTGAAATGGCCTCCAATACCTTATGTTACTATTATACCACCGAAACTCCAAGGTCCAACAGGGTTTCCTCTTTTGTAAGGAAATTGTAATACTAGAATCAATCAGGTAATTTCACGTCCCAAGCTCTTTTCCAGAAGCCCCAGGGCGGCTTGGGGATATTTCAAAGATAGCACGCCCAAAGATGCCATGATGTAATGATGATCCAGCAGAATCTCTGCATGATCTCCCGGGGTCAACATCATACCGTTATCATTTCTTCGGGTCACTTCCTTTAATATGTCTTTCCCATGGGGAAGATGAGTAAGAGCCCCTCCCGTTCCCACAATATATTTTACCTGGGTCAAGTCCTTGCCCTGTGCCAAAGTACTTCGTCCCGATGGACCGTACACATACCGGATTCGACCGGCATGACGTTCCACCGCGCGGACCACCGCTTCCAATGTAAGCCGCTCTACCAGTTTAATTTCTCCTTCCGTCTTGGGGATGGCATGATAATCATCCAACAGCTGGTGCAAATCCAGGCCCACGGTTCTCAAGTCACTTCTCAGTTTCTCTTCTCCGATGGATTGGATTACTTTCTGCCGATTCACATAAACTCCCAGGTCCCCTTCCACGGTTCGTTTGGCTTTCGGCTCGGGGCTGATTAGAATTCGGGAAATTTCTTCCGAATCCTCCGTCACGGAGTGCACATCCGTAGTGGCTCCTCCCACATCCAATACCATCACATCTCCCAATACCTGGGAAAGCAGCTTGGTGCATTCCATTACCGCTCCTGGGGTAGGAACAATGGGCCCGGTAATTAATTCCCGTACCTGCTCCATTCCCGGAGCATGGATAATATGTTCTTCAAAGGCCGCCTGAATCACCTTGCGACATGGCTCCACATTCAATTCATCAATCTTGGGATACACGTTGTCCACCAGGTATAGTTGCCGATCCTCAAAGATCAACTTCATCTCTTCCTGGTTTTCGATATTACCCCCATAAATGACCGGTGTTTTTTCCGGCAGGGTGGCCAGCATTTCTGCATTATATATGGCGGTGTCTCGTTCCCCGTAATCCACGCCTCCCGCCAATAAAATTAAATTAGGCCCAATGTCCTGAATCTTTTTCAGGTCGGTTCGTCGCAGCTTACCAGCGGTAATATAGTGGAGAATGGCCCCGGCACCCAGGGCGGCTTCCTTGGCCGCACGGGCGGTCATATCGTAGACCAACCCGTGTACCGTCATTTTTAGTCCGCCGGCCGCCGAAGAGGTGGCCAGCATTTCATCGTACTCCAAAGAGTCCAATTCTTTTTGTTGAATCAGATCTTCTATGGCTTGCTTCAGCCCAATGCGAACGTCCCCCTCCAATACGGTGGTAGGGGCTTGTCCCTGGCCAAAGAATACCGGGGTGGATGTATGAATGTCTGTAAAGGCGTTCACCACTGTGGTGGTGGAGCCAATTTCTGCAACCAGGATGTCTACCTTCATTCCGTCTTCGCCCTTCTTCGTCGTCTCTCTTCTACAATGAAGGAAGCCACATCGATACCATGAGAACCTCTACCGAAGCCCGCATCAATACCGGTTCTAGCCGCTTCCTCGGGTATGACCTGGGTGCCTCCTGCACATATGATGACTTGATCTCGAATGCCCTTTTCCACCGCCAGCTCATGAATACGTTTCATGTTCTTGTAGTGAATATTGTCATGAGAAATAATGGTGGAAGCCAGGATCACTTCTGCGTTCAGTTCCACTGCCGCATCTACCAGTTTTTCTACCGGCACCGATGTGCCCAGATACTCCACTTCGATTCCAAATTTTTCGATGCCCCCGTGTTTGATGTCGATGATTTCTCGAAGGCCTACGGAGTGTTCGTCCTCTCCCACGGTGCCGGCGACTATTTTCAAGGGGTAGTCTGCGATGTCTTTTCGAAGCTCGTCATCGCTTAATACCTCTGGTGGTTCGGGAATTACCAGTTGAGATACGTCAATGTCAAAGGGTACCTTCCCCTTTAATTCGATGCGGGTACCTTCTGCTTCCTGCATCACTTCCCGGCTAATGACCTCCGGATCTTTCAGTCCCATTTTTTTGGCAATCTCAATGGCCACTACTTCCGCCACTCTCTTGTTGAGAGGCAGGAACAAGGTCCAAAGGATGGTCCCATCTGCCTGCCATTCCATCTCCGGCTTCACCAAATCCGTGTGGCGATAGGTTTTGGTTTCTTCCATTCGAACATTTACATTGTCTTCCGGATCCAACTCATCGATATAGACGATTTTACTGCGGTCTTCCAGGGTACATCCGCCAATCAAAGCACTGGGATTTTCCGGGTCGCCGCCATACTGGGCTACATTGTTATCGCCAAAGTGGGCGGTAACGGGAGCCATATAATCTTCGTCTCGTTCATAGATTTGGCCAAAGCCTACACCCCCGTCTATCTTACGGGCAATGCCGTCTCCGTTTCGAGCCGGGTACATGGCGGAGTCTACAAAGAAACCTTCCTGCACCGCTTGGAAATATCCTCCTACTTCCAGAATTTCTTCCATAAAGAGACAGGCTCGTTCTTTGATTTCCCGGGCATTTTCTCCCAAAGGTCCATCCTTCTTCAGTTGGATCATTTCCATTAAACCATCCAGGCCAATTAAGGTCTGTTTGGCGGTATCGCAAGCTTCGATGTTGTAGATATGCCAAGGCACATTTCGACCTTCATCGGGAGTGATGGTGGATTGAATGTCCGCACTGGTGAGCTTGCTGATGAGCATGTTAAGTACATGGGTCACCGTGGCTTCTCTGGCCGAAGAGTCTATGTACTTGGTGTTCATCTGGGCTCTCATCTTGTACCGGTCACACAAGTCTCTCAGGGCCACCGCATAGGGCAGGTCCATATAGATACAGGGGGCCGGAGTGGCGGTGGGTGGTACCGTGGACAGGCAAATGTTTTCCGGCTTGATGCCTGCCAGTTCGGAGAACATGGAGTTGATGGCATGCTGCACAATCAGCTCCGGCATCACCTTCCAGGCTTCTCTGGCGGTGGCATTGGCATTGTGAGCCCCATCGATTTGCGCGATGTCTGCCCAAGCCAAAATTTTCTTGGATTCACAAGCGTCCACAAAGGAACGCACACAATTCACGTTTCGATACAGTACGTTGTACTGAGGATCCTGATGAGCTCCGTTGATGCCTTCTTCCGCAAACATGACGGCGATGTCCGGACCCGCCACTCCCGATACATAGGAGTGGTAGTTGATGGGTCGACCCACTTCATCTTCGATCAAATCCAATGCTTTTCGTTGCGCCCGTACTTGTTTTCGGGTAATGGGCACTCCTCCAATCCCTTGAGGGGTTCCTTCCATCAGCCCATCCATGTGAGACTGTCCGGCAGTACGGATGACCATGATATGGTCTGCCCCGTGCCAAGCGGCCATGCGCATTCTTCGAATGTCGTCCTCAAATCGACCGGAGGCAATTTCTGTGGTAATCACCGGCATGCTTTGGGGGTCGATGTTGCCAAAGTATTTGGCGGGAGGAAGAGGCACACTGTTCTTTAGTGGTTTGCTGGAGTCCAAGTAGGTGAAGGGACCCATCTGCTGTCTGGGTACGTGTTCTCTCCAGGTCCAGCCTTTTCTTCGAGGGGTATACTTGTCTAAATCCTTCAGAATGTTTTCTGCATCCAGCTTTTCATTGTGCTTAAGTTCTTGTTTGATATCTGTCATCATTGCCACCCCCTATTTCTTGAAGAGGGCGACCACGTCGTCCCAATGCTTGCCTTGTGCCAAAAGAGTTCCCGCCTCCTGAACGGTGATTCCCTGAGCCTGGGCCAACTTATATACCACGTGTCCGGCACCTTTTCCCATAAGGCCACGATCCACACAACCTTCCACGATGGGTTTGGTATCCAAGGAGGATATGCCCATGCGAAGGAGTACCGCCCGCTCAATGGAAGGGGAGGTGTTCTTTCGACCCAGCTCCAGCAAGGGCTCTACCACCTGCTGGGTCAGGGACCAAAATCGGTCATATAGTTCTTCATCTGTGAGGTTGGCAATGTGCATCCTTCTCACTTCAAAATCGTCTTCTCTTTTCATAAAAGTACCATCTCCTATCGTTGTTCTCTTTTGCTAAGTTACAGCGATTTGATCGTGTCTTTTACATAATCCGGGTGGGTGCGGGTTTCTTCCGCCAGGAATTTTATATCCTCTTCTGTGGGCTGGGCTACCTGATAGGTGGCCATGGCCTGTTTGATTAAGGATTTCCTCATTCGGTCCAAATCCACTTCCTTAGCCTTGATCATGGAAGGTTGGCTGGGGAGAATAATGTTTTCGCCGGGCACCTCTTCTTCCGGGTCTCCAAAGAAAATCCGGATGCCGTTATCCCGGGCAAAGGACAACTGGGGCTGCAGATGTTTTCCCGCTCCAGTGTACTCTGTTTCCTGTACGATAATGGTGGTGTCTTCCGGATACTCCTGGGCCAAAGCAAAGGCCGCCGCCAAAGCGGTATTCCCCGCCGGACCCTTTTCCAAACCCTCCAATGTAGCCAAACATTGGGTGATATAAAAGACGTCTCCTTGTGTTATGGTAACATATCGGTCCATATATCGCAAAGGTCGGGCGGCGGATCGGGGCACGTCGGAACGGTCTGGCCAACTGGAAAATGGCACGCCGAAGCCGGTATGACCGGTGGTAAAGCTTTTTCGGTTGAATGCCAGATCGGAAGCCATATGGAGTCCGGAAAGGTCCACGGAAGCCCCGATGATTTCACACTTGGCACCCGCTTTTATGAGGCCTCTGGCCGTACCGGTCAAATTGCCGCCCCCCGCGTTGGTGCAAACCACCACGTCGGGGTCCTTGCCATACTTCTCCCGAAACTGCATGGAAATCTCATATCCCAAAGTCTCCACACCGGCAATGCCGAAGGGAGTGTAGAGAGATGCATTAAAATATCCCGTCTCTTCCAACAGCAAGAGAAACTTATAAAATAACTCCGGGCCTACGGAAAGTTGAACTACTTCAGCCCCCAGGGCTTCACATTTTCTCGCCTTTTCGATAATTTCCGGCTGGCCTTTTCCTTTGCTGTCATAACATTCCTGCACCACAATACACTTCAATCCATGAATGGCCGCCTGGGAAGCTACGGCGGCACCATAGTTTCCGGAAGTGGCGGTGAGTACGCCTTTGTACCCCAACCGCTTGGCATGGTATACGGAGTTGGCGGCTCTCCTAGCTTTAAAGCTACCGGAAGGATTGCAGGCCTCATCCTTGATGAATATTCTAGCTCCCATGCCTTTGGGCGCACACGTTCTCGCCAAAGCGGTGAGATTTTTCAGTTCTAAAATGGGGGTGTTTCCCACGTTAACGCCATACTGAATCTGTTGCATTTCTTCCAATGAATAGCCGGTTTCCCGCATCATTCGCTCGTAGTCAAAGGCCAGGGAACCGGATTCGAACTTGCTGTAATCGATGCCAACAGATTTCAGCATAATTTCTTGTTTTCTCGCCATGACGGAGGCATAATCCGTTGCTCTACTGGTCATTTTCTTCACCTCCGAATACCATCTCTCGCACCTGTTGGTCGATTTTGAGAAGTTCGGGAATGAAATTGCCAAAGCTATGATCGTACGCCGGGTTGACTTCTATTAAAGTGCCTTGCTCTTTTCTTCCCGTTACGGTAATCACCGTTACTTCATCTCCCAAATTGGCGTCCTTTTCTAAAAATCCTTTGGTCCAAAGTTCCAAGGGAACTTTCTTGGTATCGTCGGGAACCTGGGGTGCCCTTTCTGGAGGTGACAGTATGATTTTGTGGATTCGAACCCACGAATCTTTTACAATCATGATTTTTTCCTTTCATTGAATGCTTTTGCTATCGCATTTTTACGTGCTTTTTATGTTCTCTTTTTCTCTGTTTTGCCACTATTTTACAATTTTCGCTTCTTGGTAAATCATATCTCGCATATCTCCCATGATGGCTCTCGGCACCGGAAGGTCAATCATGGTATGAAGTCCGGGTCGGGCATTGATAATATGAGGGATCATATTGACGCACATAGCGATAGTCCCGATACCTCCCGGGATTTCCGGGCTGTTCACCATATTTACGTTGGGAGTTCCTTTAATGATAACATAGTCCCCCGTCTGGATGCCCACCTGCTCCGGCTCAATTTGCTGAGGATGGTCCATCTCAATTTTCATTTGTCCATCCACATAGCCATATCCTTTCATGGCGCAGCCTGCTACATTGCCAGCCTTGGCAAATCCATGAAGGGATTTTCGATCCACCTCCGTCATAATGGGATTCATGGCGGTTTCCACCTTGTCCACCTTCCAGCCAATGGCATCTGCAATCATGTGGATGGATTCGTGGAAGCCCACATGACCGGAAAGGTGACCGGTGCGAACTCCTTCTTCGAATTCTTCCTTGGTAATGCCGATGCCCTGCTCTGTCATAACGGCAGGGCCGAAGGGAGACAAACTGTTGACTCTTCGGGCAGTAATGCTTTCCACTTCTTCGCAGCAGCCGGTCCAAAGAACCACCAATAGATCCATAATCAGGCCCGGATTGATGCCGGTTCCCAGAATAGATACGCCGTTTTCTTTGGCAATACGGTCCAGCTCCTTGGTTTCCTCCGGAGACTGGGCTTGCGGATATGCCATTTCTTCCGCGGAAGAAACCACATTGATTCCTTGCTCTAAAACAAATTTCAGTCGGTCAAAGGCCGTTTTGGTGAAAGAGTCGGTACAAGTCAGTACCACATCCGCGGATCCCGGCTTAATGACATCTTCCGGTGCACCGATAATCACGTCGGGACGATCTCCTCGAGGCGTTTTAATGTAATCGTACATGGATTTGCCAATCTTTTCTCCACGACCTACCGCCCCCACGATATCCACTCCCTTTTTCTTAAGAAGCATGTCTGCCATGCCGCTTCCCATAGCTCCCAATCCCCAAATGATGACCTTTACATTTTCCATTTCTTCATTTCTCCTTTTCTACTCACTTTATGGTTGCACGGCAACCTTTCCGCTACTAGTTCTGCCTTTTGTTTCCCCGGGCCATTTATATCTTTAGATTTCTTTCTATATTTATATTGATTTGCAAGGAGTGTGCCAAGTTGTGGGAAAAGTCAGAGTACTCTCCATATTCGTGAACTTCCTCATAATTGCCCGCCATGGGAATGATGGGCCCAACCAAAAACTCCCTGAAACCCATATTTTTCAAGGTTTTCAGAGAGTAAATCTTTACCCATATATTATTGCTATTGTAGATGTAATTGCCGCAATTTCACCAGATGTTGCCCCAAAGATGGCAGCTTCTCGCTGGCCTTCTCTCAACCTGCCCATTCATTTGCATATGCTGCAAATATATTTGCACTTTGTGGTGATTCCTTGTGAATTATTGAAACTTTCGGGTGGCATCCAGGTATCGGGTCAGCATGCCAATGTTGACAAAATAGTGGCTATATTTGTCCTTTCGTTTCACATCAATGAGTCCGCTGTTCTCCAGCTTTTTCATGTGTTGGGAAATGGTGGCCTGGGAATATTCAAAAGCTTCCACCAAGTCCCCGGTGCACACCGGTTCCCTTCGGGTGTTGCAATTCATAATGTGACGAAACAGCCGTACTCGGGCCGGGTGAGCCAACGCATCGGAAATGGTGGCAATCAGTTCCACTTCTTCCTCCACCAATTCATCGATTTCCTTTCGTAGACGCATCCACCCGATCTCCTTTCCATCCATACTTTTTCATTTTATGCTGCAGGGTCTGCCGTTTGATGCCCAGCATCCTGGCGGCTTGGGATACATTCCCCTCCGTTCGAGACAGGGCAACCTCTACCAGCTCCCGTTCTTGGTTCTCCAAATACTTTTCCAAGGATTCTCGCAGCTCTTCCGGGTTTAATGCCCCTGGACGGTCTGCTTCTCCTTCTTCTCGGGGAACACGAATCAGTTTTTCCGTTAACACGTGCTCCTTGTCCACCAAGCTGATGGCGGACATTAGGATGTTCTCCAACTCCCTCACATTGCCGGGGTAATGATATTCCAACAGTCGATCCATGGCCCGCTCTGCCACCATCCACACTTCCTTATGAAACCGGCGATTGTGTTTCTCCAAAAAGTGGTCTGCCAATATGGGAATATCACTCTTTCGCTGCCGTAACGGAGGTAGCTCCAAATGGACGATGTTCAGTCGATAATACAGGTCCTTCCGCAGTCGGCCTTCTCGAATCAAACGCTCCGGGTCTTCGTTGACGGTGGCGATAATTCGGGCATCAATGGGAATATCCCGGGTGCCGCCCACTCTTCGAATATAGTCCTCTTGCAGTACGCGCAACAGCTTACCTTGTAAAGCATAGGGCATGGCGCTGATTTCGTCAAGAAGAAGTGTGCCGCCGCTGGCTTGCTCGAATAACCCTTCCCGATCCACTGCCCCGGTAAATCCACCCTTGGCGGTACCAAAGAGAATTCCTTCCAAAAGACTTTCCGGCAGTGCCGCACAGTTTTGGGCCAAAAACGGCTTGGCCTTCCGATTGCTTCCGTAGTGAATACTTTGTGCCACCAGTTCCTTTCCGGTTCCGGTCTCCCCGTAGAGAAACACAGAGGCATTACTACCGCTGGCTCGCCGGGCGATATCTATGGTTTCTTTGAAGGAAATATCTTCTCCGATAAGATCTTCAAAGGTATAGGTTTTGATGTGATCCCGGGGGATTTCTTTGGGTACTGTTGAATCATCGGGGCTCCTCTCCATGGCCAAAATTCGATCCGACATTTCCTTCATAGGGGTCAAATCCTTAGAATACTCTACCGCAGCAACCACATGACCTTCTTTGTCCCGAATGGGCAAGGTAGTGTTGATGGTGTGAATCCATTTTCCGTATCGATTCAGGTATCGTTGCTCTCGATGATGGGTGGGTTCCCCATGATCCAGGGCACGTAAAAGAGTGGACTCTTCCCGGGGAATTTCAGAAAACACCCGTCTGAAATCCTGATTCACCACCTCCTCGGCGGATTGACCCTCCAACTGAGCCATGGCTTGATTGTAAAGGAGGGTGGTATGGTCCTTCATCACCACGTGGACACCGTAGTCCAAATCTCCGGTAAGGGTGTATAGGAGTTGTTGCCAAAAGGCTTCGTCTTTTTTATCTTTCATGGTTTGAATATATCATAAAAAAAGGGGGAGTGCAAAAGATTTTGCACTCCCTGTTAATAGATTATTTTCAGAGTCTAAGGAATTACAATGGCAACTCCGCTGGTGGTCTGAAATGCTATTGTCCCAACTTCAATTAGTGAACCTTCTATTACGCTAATACCGGAAAGATCAAGTACATTCAGATATCTGGTACTGCCACCGGTACCCGAAGGTACTCCCCGTAAGCTAAAGCTTCCGTCCGCACCGACTATCGCTTCTGTTCCAGCGCTGCCATCTTTCACTGTAAATCCCACTGCCCACGAGCCATTATATGTTACGGTTCCCGTTATTTTCGCTCCTATCGACATGGTTTTCTCAAAGTATCCGGGATTGGGAACACTAAGGTTGTCCGCAACGTCATCAAACCAATAATCGTGAACATAAAAAGTGGTTATGGAGCCTTCCGTTGGGTAATCAATTTCATACATTCCGTTCTCATCCGTAATATCTGAATAAGAGCTCCCTATACTTCCGGCATATACCTCAACACCGGAAATGGCCATGCCTGTCGTTGATTTAACCAAGCCTACCGCACCGTTATAGACCGGGTCAAAAGATCCGGTCACTTCGGCCCGCGAAGTAGATGCAACGGACAACTCATTTTGGGTTTTAAGATCTGCACTTTGTCTGATAGAAATTTCATCCCCTACTATCAAATTGGCTCCGGTAGAATCATCTATGGTAATGACAAATCTCGTGGTTGTCTCCCAAAATCCGTAATATGCGGCCCCCAAGGTGGGGGTCACTCCAAGCCTATCTGTATGCAACTGAATGAAGGAATCCACCCCTTCTTGGCTGACAGTGTCTGGATTAGAGGGAAGGTTGGCATAGTTAGTGGGAACATCAAATTCAATCGTTATGGTGTCCCCATCATCAATCCCTACCGTAAGAGTACCGCCTTCCACCGCAGTAATCGTCGTAATCACCGGAGGCTCCACTGCCGATACCACCACTTCAACTGTCACATGCGTAATGGGGCTTATTTCATCCACAAATCCCTCCGGCAGTGTTCCTACGGAAGCAGTAAAGGTATAACTTGCTGCCACGGAAGAGGTGTAGGAATCGGTATCCGCCCAACCGCTAATAGGCACTACCTGAGACTGCCCCGTAATGGCCGCACAAGTCAAGGTGCTTTCTAAATATGTAATAACAGCTGTCGCATCTTCATAAGCTGGTGTTCCCACATCCCCTCCGTCAATGGGAGTGAATGGGTCATAGTTTTCAATTTCCACATCTCCCGCTTCCCAGATGGCATAAGCTGTCACCGGGGAAGATACGGCATATACCGTCGTCATCATCGTTCCTCCCCCATGGCTCTGGCTATTCCATCCACCAAATGTAAAGTCTGCTTTGGTGGGCGGGGTGGGCATGGCATTGGAAGTTTCGGTGTTGTTGTCCCACAGCAAATAGGTGGGAGAGGCTTGGGTATCTCCTCCGTTTTTGTCAAAGGTAACCCGATATGCTACATTCTCCAAAACCGCTCCTGTAGTGCTTCCCACCGTGGCGCCCGTTTCTTTCATCAGCATGGTTGATTCACTGGCCAATACTTGTCCGATGGAAGAACCGCTATAGGCCTCGATGAGAGACCCAATGGCACCTGTAGTGACCGTCAGCGTGGTAACGGTCCCCAGCACCCGAGCCTTGCTTCCCGATGCCATTAACTGTACGGTCTGTATGGATCCGTCCAACACCACCATTTGTGAGGTGTCAATTCCCACCGTAGCCGAAGTCGCAGAGGCAGAGAGATTTAAACGAGCCGGACCGTTTACCAATATGCCTCCCCCTTGAGATCCCGAGCTGTTATATGAGTCGTATCCCACTCCTTCAATGATGGTTTCACCTGTCACAGTAACTTCATTATTCACCGTCAAATTCGGGGCATCAATCATTAGAATTCCGGCGATAGTTCCCGGTGCCGATAATGTGACTTCTCCCAGGGCAGAGGTGGTAATGGAAACGGTCCCTGTCAAAGTATGGCCATCAAATAAGATTTCTATCGGCCGGGTAATGGCAAAGGTTGTGGCCGACATGTCTTGATTGATACCAATTAATTCAATGGCTTCATCCGCCATGGCGGATTCGAATTCTTCATAAGTATCTACCGATGCATGGGTGGTTCCTGATGAGTCTACAAAGGGCTCTTCTACAGGAATGACTAAAGCAGTGTTGGTATTACCCAATATATCCTGAAGAGCTCCCTCGGGAATGGTGATAGAGGCAGTGCTGGCGATATAGGCACCCGTTTGCAACTCTATAACAATCCCTTCGCTGTAGGCTCCAAAATAGTTCTCTACCCCATCATCAAAGGTAATAGCTCCCTCTGTTGTGGTTCCCCAAGTGCTTCCCTCACTCAATTGAAAATCTGAAATAGCCAAGTTGTCGTAACGAATGGGCTCGGTAAACATCAAGCGAATGGCATCTCCTACACCATAGCCCCCCACTTCTTCAAAGGATTGCCCCTCTGCCGCATTGTTATCCAATCCGTAGAAGGCCCCGCCCGTAGCACCGGTGGGATCTTGCCTATCATCGTGGAAAACGATGGTAGCCGGGGTTATGGACTTGATTACGGTATAGGGCTCTCCCGCAGCGTAGACACTGATGGTATAATCCATGGCGCTGTCCGTTAAGACCCCGTTTGTAATTAAATCATAGCCGCTCTCACCGTCGTTCAGTGTAGTGATCAAAGGTTGTTCCTCTTCCCCATAGGAAATATATATTTCCACACCGTAGTTGTTGCTCGAAAGAAGATCCCAATGAAGAACGCCACCGGAAACAATCAACCCCGTAACTTGCTCCATTTGTGTTACATAAACGCTAACCGAAGATTCTAACCACACTCCGTCTGATGTTCCCCCTAGTATTTGTACCCGGGCAGAATAGTTTCCTGTCCCTGCCCCTAGTGAGTAGATGGTTGGTCCGATTTCAAAGGGCAGAACCCCATCGATTTCAACGGTTGTGGTATAAATCGGTGTTGTTTCTGTTTCATAATCCTTATACAAGTTAATTACGTATCCCGTTGCATCGGCTTGCGGTGTCCACGTAATGTGGGAAGCGGTGGTTGTCAAGGCCACATCACCGGGAGGCATTCCCATCTCTTGCACCAATACGTCACTAGACCCTGCATCACTTAGTATTTCAAATGTGGCAAAGCTTCGGTTTCCATATTCGGTATCCACGAGGAACAAGTGAATAAATGCAGAAATTGTAGTGTTAGCATCTGTCTTGGTAGCCGTAATGGCGTAGGTGCTCGTCGTCGGATCCAGGGTCATAAGAACATCCCCTATATTATCCATGGAATACTCTTCTTCCGGCACCTCCTCTCCAACATAGAAGGCCTGGAGGCGTCCGATTTGGTCTGCCCCTCCGTCACCCACCGCCACAGGCGTGGTCGCCTCTATCGCCTCCAAAGCAGCTCCTTCTATTCCCGGGGAATATGATAACCCGTAGAGCGATACATTTGTATAGCTACCCGCCTCTTCTTCTGTCAAGGAAAGGTCGTAGTTCACTTCCACATCATAGATTAAAGCAAGTCCGCTTTGGCTGGCATTTCCCAAACCAATATATGGAATAATGGCTTCCGTAGTGACTTCGTATGGAGTCTCTCCCACAATACCGGATAATGTTACCATAACCCTATCATGAATGCCGTATTGGAAATCGGAGAACAGCCCTGCCGGGCTGGTGGTGAATACTCCGGATCTTGCAAAACCATCTACCGCGCCGCTTAGTACAACTAGGTTATTTTCCCAGTCAATGGTAACATTTTCATCGGCACCCAATTCGGAAAGGGTGTATTCTATTTTATTCGTTGGGTTTTCTACCTCAAAGAAGCAGATGACGGAAGAAGGAGATATAACCCCTACGCTACTCATAGTGGTAACCGCCCCCCCAATGGTAGGATCGATGTATAATTCTAAACTACCAAACTCCACTTCCACATTCAATCCATCGGGAACGCTACCGCCTCCACCGCCAGAATCCGTCACCGTAGCCGTTACATCTTCCCCTCCGTAGGTGACGGTAATGATTCCGCCGAATGTGGCGTTTACATTGTATGCCTCAGGGCTCGTGTTGTCGGAGGGCATCCCAGAAATAAGGAATCCGTTTCCAAACATATTGTTTCCACTATAATCGATAGCCACCAGAGTAACGCCCGTAGCATCCGTACTGGAAGAAACATGATATTCGACTGTACCCATTGCTGTGCCCGATTGAGTAGGATCATTAATGAGTACATAAATAATATCTCCCATTTCAAAAGTGCTGGAAGGTGCAGTTCCACCTTCATCCTCATATAAACTGATGGAATCTTCCGGACCACCAGGCCCTCCCATATTCTCAATCCATACGCCCCCTGTAGTTAACAGATACTGCTGCTGACTTAGTTCAAATCCCTGAACATCCACAAGTTCGTTATCGTTACTTATGGTGAACAAATCTCCCACCGCAACAATTTCTTGTATAGTAACGGTAGCTGCCCATGCGCCTTCATCATAGGATACGGCCGCTATGGTAATGGGATTCCCGGAACTACTATACGTATAATTGGCGGTATTGGTAATGGAACTGCCACTCATGGCACTGTCAAAGACTACCGTTAAAGTAGAACCACCGTCATCGGAGGTAACTTCTTCTACCCGTGGCATATAGTTTATATCCACATTTGTTTCTTCACCGGCACCTGTATAGAAATCTAGGTTTATATAATTTATCGTATGGGTGCTGCTATCATAGAAGTATAGAACTCCTATTGCATCAACTGTTACCGCATCATCTTTCGTACCGGAAATGGTGAAGGTATTATTTCCCGCATTATATGCCATCTCCAAGGTGTTGATTCCATCGGTGGTCATTCCCGGATCCGGTATCCAAGCATACGCATACAGATACTCTCCGCCTCCCATCGCTGCAACTGTCACTTTGTTGTCAGAAGCCGTATCGTATTCCGTGCTGAAGGCGGGAAGTAAATTCACATTAGCGGGCGATAATGCCGAAAGCGTGGGTCCCTCCATGTTCTCATAGACTACCGTTAGATCCAGGGTGTCTCCTACGTTTTGTCCATGCTGAATGGAAAGATACGGAATAACCGCAGAGGCTGTCACCAACCAAGTGGCGTCGATAGCTTTTATGGTTACGTTCACTGTATCGTGTTCAAAAGGAACGAACCCTTCTAATATACCACCGATAGCAAAGTCACTGGTAGACATTCCACTTAATCCCGTTAATCCCGGTTCACCATCAAAGGTAATGGTATTTGCTATATCGTTAATATGACTAACCAGTCCGCCAAAAGTAATAACCACCGGAGTGACTTCTCCGGAAGAGGCTTGAATTTCAATAACGGACTCCTCTAAATTCACATCGTCGGAAATGGCAGCCCAGGTTAGGATATTTCCTTCTGAGTCTTCAATCTCCATATCCAGCACCAAACTTCCAAATCGTGCATAGAGAGCCATTTGCTGGGGAGTATATCCAACTGCCGAAACAGTAACCTCAAAGGGGATATCCCACCAGTTTCCATCTTCCATGTCGATGGTAATCTTGTAGGCTCCCGGTGTTGTTAACAAAGAGGGATTCGGGATTTCTATCAGCATGCTAGTAGCGCTCTTGGTTACAACACCCGGGATCTGTTCGGGATCGTCTTCAAACAGCAATCCAAAGTCAAACATCATACCAACATCATTGCTGAAATCGTCCGCTCGAGAGTTCCCGGAAGCATCCCATATCCCCGTTACCGTTATGTAGGCCGGGGTAGTGCTTCCCAGATAAATTACCGGCACCTCATATGATATATCCGCTGCGGATTCTGTGATAACAACCTCTATCGATTGAGAAGTGGTAATTCCCTCTACGGTCACGGTTAGATGGAAGATACCTGGTGCACTGATAAATATGGGCAGTCCACCCCCTCCGTCCTCAAATTCTACGGTTGTAGAAAAAGTCGTCAGTTGGCCAGTTCCTCCATCTACAACAGAATCATCATAGGTACCTAAATATCCTTCCTGACTAGACACAACCACCGTCTGTTCTCCTGTTAAAGGGATTCCTGCAGTGGTAGCTGCATTGGTTATCGATAAGCCAAATTGAATTCCTTCAATAGTAGGCGCTCCTGGTATTACTGCCAAGGTAAAACCGGATTGATCCCCTTGAGGAAGCACAATTACTGCTGCTGTCACCGCACCCGGTGATCCGCTCCAACTGGCAGGAAGACCCAATGTTCCGGAGGCTACATAGCTTCCGGGCGAAGTGGCATCATAGGCAGCGATGGCGGTCCACGTGATAGTAGCAGTTCCGTCCTCACCGTTGGTTCCGTTTACTCCTACCGTAGGAACCGTAGATTGTAACAATCCCAAAGCTTCCGCTTCAACCGCTCCATAAGTGACCGACACACTGGTGGTAGCCAGAGCATCTGTAGATGCATAAGCAGCAGGTGATACATTTACGGTAGCAGTCACCGTACCTGTCCCGGTCCAGCTATTGGGTAAGGTCAATGTTCCCGTTGCCTCATAGGCTCCGGCCGAGGTTGCATAATAACCTGCAATATTCCAAACAATATCTGCGGTGCCCCTTTCATCCAAAGTTCCGGTAATTCCCACGGAAGTATCCAACAACGCAATGGCTTGGATTGAAGTCGCTCCATAGGTTACATAAATTCTTGTAGTGGTTAATTCATCTGCCGCTGCAAAGGCAGCAGGTGATACATTTACGATTGCAGAAACCGTGGGTTGGTCTCCTGTATATATCCAACTACCCGGTATTGCTAATTCTCCTATCGCCTCGTAAGCTCCGGCTGATGTGCCGCTGTAATTAGTAATATCTGTCCACGTAATATTTACTGTGGCCTGTTCATCATTGGTTCCATTCACTACGGCTTGGGTATCCAATAGTGCAATGGCTTCCGCAGAGGTAGCCCCATAAGTCACCCAAATAGCCTGTGTGGTCAAGGCCTCCGTACTAATGTACTCTACCGGAAGCACAATTACTGCTGCTGTCACCGCACCCGGTGATCCGCTCCAACTAACAGGAAGACCCAATGTTCCGGAGGCTACATAGCTTCCGGGTGAAGTGGCATCATAGGCAGCAATGGCGGTCCAAGTGATAGTAGCAGTTCCGTCCTCACCGTTGGTTCCGTTCACTCCTACCGTAGGAACGGAGGATTGTAACAATCCCAAAGCTTCCGCTTCAACCGCTCCATAAGTGACCGACACACTGGTGGTAGCCAGAGCATCTGTAGATGCATAAGCAGCAGGTGATACATTTACGGTAGCAGTCACCGTACCTGTCCCGGTCCAGCTATTGGGTAAGGTCAATGTTCCCGTTGCCTCATAGGCTCCGGCCGAGGTTGCATAATAACCTGCAATATTCCAAACAATATCTGCGGTGCCCCTTTCATCCAAAGTTCCGGTAATTCCCACGGAAGTATCCAACAACGCAATGGCTTGGATTGAAGTCGCTCCATAGGTTACATAAATTCTTGTAGTGGTTAATTCATCTGCCGCTGCAAAGGCAGCAGGTGATACATTTACGATTGCAGAAACCGTGGGTTGGTCTCCTGTATATATCCAACTACCCGGTATTGCTAATTCTCCTATCGCCTCGTAAGCTCCGGCTGATGTGCCGCTGTAATTAGTAATAGATATCCAGGTGATGGTAGCTGTATCCGACTCCCCGTCCAAAGTTCCGGACACTGAAACCGTAGGAATCAATGTTCCTAGGCGACCCAAAACTTCTGCCGAAGTAGCTCCATAAGTGACAGCAATACTATCTACAGTTAAAGCCCCTGTTGTGCTATACTCCGGGGGATCCGTAACCGGATATTGTGCGGTCACTATATGACCCACACTGGAAACCGTGGTTGCTCCGGGAACTATAAAGAAATTATTAGCTATTCCAGTGAGCGTATACCCATCCTTGGCCGTCAAAGTAATGGTGGCGGTATAGCTGGTAGAGGAGCCAAAGGGACTATCATCAGGACTCCAAGAAATGGTGCCTGTAAATTGGTCTGTCTCTGTAATCCTAATATCTGGACTACCCCATTTTGCTGGCATCTCAACTCCAGCAATCGTTGGATAATCCACGATGTCCGGAACCTGCCCGGAGATGGTAATCTCCAGTTGTCCAGAAACACCGGAACCATCTTGGGCAACCGCAAATACGGTCACCGCACCGTTGGTTATCGCGGTTAATAACCCCGAGGAATTGATGGTGGCTGCCGCTCCAGACACACTCCATGTCACATTTTGATTGGTAGCTCCTGCCGGAGAAACCACCGCTGTCATCGATAATGTACCATTATCTACCGTAATCTCAATTGCTGTTGAAGTCACCTCGATTTCCGCAACTAAGACGGTAGGCGATGGTGTCCCTCCCCCTCCCCCTGCCGGTGGAGGAGTTGGTTCAGTATCTACTTGTGTTGGTTGGGTCGGCGTATCTTGGGGCTCATCATTGATAATAGTCCCAACCACTCCGGTATCCAAAGTTACGGAAGTATTATTCGTATTTATGGTAGTGTTGTTACCCTCAACAATAACCGTTCCCACATTACCCGTGCCGGTTATGGTTACACCGTCGGATTGGGATGTCACATTGGTGATAGTCCCCCCGCTGTTGGCTGTCACCGTAGCCCCCTGGCCTTGTACCGTTAAATTGGATACGGTGCCGCTCACATGAAGGCTTGACCCAATGGCAGAAGGAGCAATGGTTACCTGCTGTATATTGGCATTTCGAACCAATACTGGTGTTTCCGCCGCGGTTATCTCTACAGTTCCAATGGTCCCTTCTAAGATTACATCGTCCTGGCCATCATCTACCACAATGACCTCCACTTCGGCTCCGCCTTCCACGGACACCCGAATTTGACCATCTACTTTTGAAACAACAATCTTCCCTTCCACACTGCCCCCAACGATGATAATTGAATTCACACCACCACCACGAGCAATCAGATCTCCCTGTACGGTAACATTATCCAGAGTGATGTTGCCATTTCCCACTCCATCTCCAATAATCAAATCGCCAGAAATGGTGACATCTTTTAAGGTGGCTCCGGGTACATTTATCACAACGTTCCCCTCTGAAACCACATCTGTCACAGTTCCGGCGACTTTAACATATTGCTTCACCATGTTATCCATGATAACGGCAAATTCCGCTCTGGTTATATTGTTTTTCGGAGATAATTTCCCCCCGCTTCCTTTTACATATCCATCTTGGACTAAGGCTCCCATCCCATCCAGCGCCCATGATGCAACCAAACCGGCATCTTGAAATTGGACTAGATGGTCAGTTGTTCCACCTGTTGCACGAAAAGCCCGCGCCAAAACTGTAAAGGCCTCTTGTCTTGTAATGGGATCATTGGGCCTCATCTTTTGAGCTGACTTCATAGTCCCCATCTTCACAGCCTTCTGAATTTCTTCCCGGTACCAGGCGTTTTCCGGCACATCGGCTACTCCGGAAAGTTCCGCTTTTTCAGTGGCACCAAATGCCCGATTTACTATGGTAGCCATCTGGGCCCGGGTTAGAGTATCGTTAGGTTTTACGTAGAAGCCTTCCGGCTTTTCAAAACCTTGAAGCAAACCGTTATTCACCGCCGCCTGCAAAGCTTGTGTGGACCAGAATCCTTCTTGCGGCATATCCACAAAGTTTGTTGGTTGCTCTATTGCATAGGTTGCCGGTGGTATATAGCAAAATATCATAGCTAATACCATTACAAAGGCAATGGCTTTCCGATTTTTCATGGTCCTCTCCTCCCGAATCTATCTATCAACTTCCATAACTGTCCATCATCCATTATTCGTTCATTTCGTTGACAATCGTTATATAAGCTATATGAGTTGTTATTGGTCCGCAAATACAGTAGCGGCACTTTCCCTACTATATTATTAGCTTAAAAAAATTGTATTAAAAAACATCACACTTGTATATGTGACAAATGTAATGTTTTCGCAATTTATTGTAATGAACCGAATAGGCCATACCCAGCTTTATATAATTCCTTCCTCCCGCCCTGCCAGAACAGCCTGTACCCGGCTTTCCACATTCATTTTTTCATAAATATGACTTAAATGGTTTCTCACCGTTCCTTCCGCAATGTACAATTCCTTACTAATTTGACTGTTAGAATATCCGTCACCCACCAACCTTAATATGTCCAACTCTCTTGCTGTTAAACCTTCTCCGGAACCTTCTCTATATCGTTCCCGGGTCCCTGGTCCTTGTCTTTCCAGGGAGAAAGACAGAGAATATAGAAACTCTATCCTCTTCCGAATGTCCTTATCCAGTGGTTCCCGGCTCTCCAGGTAAATAACCCCCGCCAAAACATCTATGTTCTTAAGAGGCATGCAGAAGACTTCCCGGGACCCTATCACCAATTGGCTGTTTTCGTTAATGAAAGGAGATTCTTGTTGTCTGGAATCCAACAACACCTCTTCTTCTGTTCTGGCAACGTATCGGATTAGCTTATGGGGAATGCTTTCCAAATAGTTTAACGCAATGCCCTTCTCATGATGCACGGCACTTCTCTCTTTCGTTCTTTCATAATTCAAGAAAAGCCTTCCGTTCTTCTCGAGAAAAATGGAGCATTTGCTGCAATAATGATTATTCACCAAATAATCGGCCAACAACAGAAAGGGATCCTGGTTTTCAACTTCCCGAAAAGCTCGAAGTCCATCCATCCACTGGCGCTCCTCCGCGGTTTGTCCCTTATCAAAATTCATTTTCGCAACTTCCAAGGGCAGCTGGAATTCTTGTTTAATGAATTGGGCCACAGAGGGTGCTCCCCACTTTTCGAAAAGTCGAACGGCTTCACTGCCATGAATCCGGGTAATCATTTCGTTGGCAAATCCATGTCTGGCGGCTAACAGGTTAGCCAAAGCCTCCATTTGATAATCATTTTGGCTCTTTGCAATGGCAATGGCCTGATTGTAAAGGTCTTCCACTCCCTGACTTTTCTTTTCAAAATAGTACTGATATTCCGCTTGTGCAATAAAGTAGCGATGCCCATGATTCGATTGGAATCGATTTTTCCACTTTCTTAAATCACTTATTTTTGCCAACACCTTTTGATGATTCTTGGATGCCTCTTGAGAATCAAGGAGATGATGGGCTGCCATTCGGGTTAGTAAAGCGAAAAATTCGTAATGGCCATTGAGAATAAATCCCGGATATTCCTTTACCTTTGGGTCCAAATTCAGCACCAGTTGGTAGGCTTCCTTGAAACGGCTTTCCAAGTACAATCGGTGAAGTTTTAACATATCCGCATTCAAGTTGATGGTGTCTTCAAAGGAAGCTTTTTCCAAGCCTTCCAGATGAAGTGTTTCTTCAGAACCACTTCGCAAACCCTCCATATGAAGCCGATACACTTGGGACATATGATCCGTCAGGTAATCTTCCAATCTTCGATCTCTTAAATCCTGAAGATGAATGTATCTTTCAATCGCGGAAAGAGGTTTTCCCATGACATATAAGGTGATTATGGAAAACACAAAGGCATAGTTGCTATATAAATATTCTCCCTCGCGGTCGCTGGATCGAATGGATTTTTGTAAACACTGAAATGTTTCTTGAAGACTATGGGTCCAATGATAGGTAAAGGTCCCTATCATAGCATAGGCAATAGAACGCTGGGAATCATGATTGGGTTCATGCAACAATTCCAAGGTTTTCTCCTGCAATTGATTCCCTCTCCGATAATCTTTGAAAACAAAATACAGAATATAGCAAAAAGAAGCATACCCGATGCAAGCATAGGGCGAATCTCCATGTTTACCGGAAAGAAATGCCAGCTTCAGGTTAATGAGTGTGAATAACTTGGGATCGGTCCGGTTTGCCGCAGGAAACATGGCAACCAAAACCTCTAATATTTTTAGAATCCTGGAATCAGTAATCGGTGCAACCTCCATAATTCGGCTCACTCTTTTCTTGCTGTACAAGATTCTAGTACGAATCAACTCCCATATGCCTAGCCGATAGGAAAGTTTACATCCCAGTAACCCAAGAAGCTCCTTTCCCAAAGTCAAGACATTTTCCCACTCCCCGTTGAATGCATAGCAATATATATAGACCGTTTTTATTTCTAATTGATAATTGGGTTCCGTATACTCCTGTAGCAACTGTTCGTAAAATTCACGGGCCTCTTGCTCTTCTTCGTTGACATAAAGAGCCTTTAGAAACGCCAAATGATATGTGACCCGTTGTTGCCGATCCCAAAGAGATGGGTCTATGTTTAACAACTTTTCTCCCAATCTCAAAAATTTTAAGGCTCTATTGATGTTGCCTCTCTCTTGAGACATATTGCCCGCCTTCCACAAAACATCCGCCCACACTTTTGATGACTTCGTTAATCGGCTCTCATCGGATTCCAACAAAAAATTTGCCACCATCACCGGGCAAGACTCCCCATACCCGTTATGGATTAGGGTTGTGGAAATGTCCACATATTTTTCTTTTCTTTTTTCCACCGTTTGTGTTTTATATACCACGTCATGCAATATGTCATGGGCTAACGCATACTGCTTTGTTTTCCCTTGTTTGCTCTCTGCTACAAAGGCCTTTTCGCATAGTTTCTTCAACGGGTTGTTTCCTTCGTCCCCGATTCTTTGAAAAAATAGATTTAATATGTCCTCGTCCACTCTTCCTCCAAAATCAGATATCAGCTCAAGAATTTGCCTTTCTACGGAAGAGAGGTCTTCCAATTCCTCCATCAAAATATCCTCAATGTCCTCCGGCAGTTTCATGGCCGAAAACTTTTCCATATCCCATTTCCAACCACCATCCGTTACCGTCAATGCCCCGTTTTCCTTGAATCGTTGAATCAGAAAAGAAACGTAGAAAGGATTGCCTTGGGTCAACCGGAATAAAAGAGAAGAAACATAATTTCCAGAAGTTTCTTCCAAGGACAAGGTTTCTGCCAAAAGACGGTCTATGTCTTCTTTTTGGAAGGGCTCTAATTGAATTTTGCTTTGGTGGGAAATAAAAGAGTCCAGGTCATTGTTGCAAGATGTTCGACAGCCTAGGATTAAATAAAAGTTGCTTTCGCTTCCCGTGTAGCACAAAGTGCGAATGAGTTTCATGGAGATTCGATCCCCCCATTGAACATCATCCATAAATATAATCATGGGAAACAAGATGGCCGCCGCCTCTCTTATGTATGCGGCCATGGCTTGAACCACGGCTTCTTCGTTCATATCTTCCAGCGCCATTTTTCGTTCTCTGGGGCCAAATACTTTCTCCGATAAGGGGCTTACGGAAATGATGGTGTTCAAGTCCGGTTTCAATTTATCTTTGAGACTTTTTTGAACCATTTGAAACGGATCCGGGTCTAGCATTAAAATTTGACGTGCGATTTCATCTAAAATTTCTGCAGCCGGAGTCAACAAATCTTGGCTGAATGCAGGGAATTTCGTTTTAATGTAGGTTAAATTATTTTCAAGAAAAAGCTTCTCCGCCTGAGCTACCAAATAGGTTTTCCCCACACCGGCGGGACCGGTAACTAGGCTAAGACTAAAATTACCTTGAATCAACGATTCAAGACCTTGGATTACCTCATTTAGTTGTTGGTCTCTGGCAACAAGAATGGGTTTTTCCATATCTATCTTGCCCTCTCTCCTCCCGACGATTCGTAGATAAATTCACTGAACCCCCATATGGCAGTTTGTCCTGAAGTTGCTTCATTATACCAAAGTATCCCGCTTTTTTGTACTATTTTACCCCAACCAACTTCGAAACAGAAACATAACGTCGATAAATTTCTGCACATCAAAAGAGCGCCCCTTATGAAGCGCTCCTCTGTTTTTTTTGTTTTACGTAGTTCCTGGTCAGTGCTCGTATCCGAAAGGAATTAGAGAGCGCTTACATTGACAGCACGAAGCTTGTCGCTGTTTCTGGGATCCTGTTCTACGTCGAAGGAAACTCTTTGTCCTTCAGCCAGGGTCTTGAAACCATCGGTATTGATTGCGGAGAAATGTACGAATACGTCTTCGCCACCTTCATCATTAGAGATGAAACCAAAACCTTTTTCTGCGTTAAACCATTTTACAGCACCTGTACTCATGTCGGTACCTCCTTAAAATTCTAGTACCCTCCTGCTCTTTCCTTCCGAAAAAACTCGCATTGTTTCATAAGCTTTAAAGGACTCAAACTTACAAAAAAATGCGAGTTCAACAGTCTTTAAGTCATTCGGTATACAAGTGGATAGTACCATGAACCCAAAGGGTTGTCAATCTATTTTTCCATATTCTGGTGTTTATTTCAGAATAATTAATCTTTCCACTTTTCTACGCGTAACACCTTTCCTACGATGATGGCCACAACGCCCACAGAGGCGGTGAACAAGGCACCCATTTTGGCAGCCCCCTGCAGAGCCAGGTCCGTAAAGGCCTCATTGGCCACAAAGAGAGCCACTGTCAGCCCCATGCCACCGATAACACCAGCTGTGATTACGTCTCGCGCTTTCATTCCATCCGGCAACTTAAATGTTAGCAAAGTGGCTACATAGGTAAACAAACTGATCCCCAAGGTTTTCCCCACCACCAAAGCAATAAAGATAATCCATGTCAAGTTGTTGATACCGGCGAAAGAAACACCGGCATTGGTCAATCCAAAAAAGATAAGACCAAAATCTACAACCGGTGCAACTTGATGCTCGAACTTCGCCAAGGTGCTGACACCCACCGCATCTTCCAAGCTGTGCGCACTGTATCCTTTTATGATTTTCCCTGTTTTCGGCAAGAAGGGAACAATAAAAATGAGAGATAAGGCAGGATGCAAATGGGCATTGTGCATTCCAAACCAGCTAAGAGTCCCGGCTATCAAAACATAGGGCCAGTAGGTACAAATTTGTTTCTTCCCCATGAAGAATGCAATTCCCATGGCCAATACCACCAGAAGTAGCCACAAAGGCTCTACCGGCGCATTGGGATCCGGGTAGAATACGGCGATGATAATCAACCCCACCGCATCATCTGCCACTGCCAGCAAGAGCAGAAATTTCACCGCAGGATGATTTTTACCGAATACCACTCGTGCAATCAACCAGGCTAGGGCAATGTCCGTGGCGGTACAGATGCCCCATCCATTGGTAAATGCCGGCTCGCCCATCACGATGTTTAACACGAAAAAAAGACCAATGGGGCCCAAAACCCCTCCCGCCGTTGCCATTAGTGGAGTAACCGCCTTCTTGACGGGATTTAACTCTCCTCCGGGAGATAGGCTATTGACAATTTCAACACCGGCGATGGCAAAAAAGAAGACCATAAACACATCGTTTATCAGCCAGTGTAGATTAATATGCTCCCCAATGATGGGGGTATGAATAAAGTGATGGTATGATTCCGGGGACACATTTGCCCAAAGGACTGCCAGTACAACACCGGCTAGAAGAGGAATGGAAAGATCCCTCATTTTACGCATAATATGATACAACTTACAGCTCCTCCATGGTTTGTATTTTGTATGCAAGGCGCACATCCACCTTGATCTTGGATGTGTAAAATGTTCACAATGAAGAAATTATATCACTTTCTTGCTGTTTTCGCAAGAAAACCACTGGTTATTTGGTATACTTTGCCAAGCTTTGTAGACGATTTCGCTGATCTTGACGAGGCAACTCCAAACCGTATTGATGAAAGTCTAGCACGTCTGCATCCTTAACCACCTCATCCAGTGGCTGATGAATTTCACCTTTTTTGCTGTGATTCTTTACCGCCAGAGCGATTTGCTCTATCTCGTCGAGCGTAAATAGCGCCATTTTCTCCAAGAACTCCTTCACCGGTCCATATCCCCATTCTGCATGTCCCTCTTGGCGACCGGTAACAATTCTTCCATAGTCATGGCAAGAGCATGCAATGGCAGCCAATTCCGGATCGAGGCCCCGCTGTTCCGCCAGCATATACCCCAAACGACCACAGCTGGCCAAATGAAGCCGTTCCCAGTCCGGTGAGGCATCTCGATGGGGCACTGCATTTTCATATTGATTGATTTCTCCCAAAAGTGCCTTCTGCACGGAGAAGATTCGATTACTCATTTGTGATACACCTCCCCTTTCATAATCTTATAGCTGCGATAGATTTGTTCCAGCAGGAAAATTCGAATCATTTGATGGGGAAACGTCAGCTTGGAAAAGCTGAGTCGCAAATCGGCGCGTTCCAATACGACTTTCGACAGCCCCAAGGAACCACCGATGACGAAAGTCATGTTGCTTTTTCCCTGAATGGACAGATTTTCCAAATATCGTGACAAGGTTATGGAGTCTATGGTTTTTCCTTCAATGGCAAGGGCGATGAGATAATCCTCTTCCCGAATTCTCTTCAGGATGTCTTCTCCTTCTTTTTCTATATCATCTCTCTCTCGCACTTCCACCACTTGCAACGTTCCATAACGAGTCAGTCTTTTGGCATACTCTTCTTGTGCCTGTCGCCAATATTCTTCTTTCAGTTTTCCCACACAGATAAGGGTGATGTTCATACTCTACCGACCTCTCCAAAGGTTTTTTGCTCTGGCTTTTATGGTGCTGCAACGCCTTACACCATGTAAATGCAGCTCACCTGATCCCGAAGTAAAATATCCATGACGAATTGTCCTCCTTGTGGAAAGATCTCTCTCACGGTTTGCATCACACTTTCCGGAAAATTATTTTCCTTACTGAGATGGGCAAAAAGAATAGTGCGTTGCCCCGGGTCCCGTTCCGGCAGTTGACATAAGGCTTGGGCTGCCGCCCGGTTGGACAAATGGCCATTGTCACTTAGAATTCTTCTTTTCAAGTAATAGGGGTACCTGCCGATGAGCAATAACTCTTCCTCATGGTTGGCTTCCATTACAATGGTATCTGCATCCCGTATTTCATCCAGAATCCCCTCTCCAATTTTTCCGGTATCCGTTACGATGGATAGCTTCCGGCCTCCCGCCACGAAGGAAAATCCCACCGGCTCCGCCGCATCATGAAAGGTGGGGAACGCTTTTACTTGAATGTCTCCCACTTGAAAGGATTCTCCTGTTTCAAATACCTGTGGAAAAGAAACAAAGTCAGTCATGCCCATAGCTCGCCAGGTGGAGTGATTGGCGAAAGCCGGAGGTTGGCCCAATCTTTTCAGAAGCACCCGAAGACCCCGGATATGATCCGAATGTTCATGGGTAATCATAATTCCCTTGACCTTCTCAACCGGGGTTTCTGTTTCCGCCAAGGCCATCATAATTCGCTTGGCACTGATTCCCGCATCAATTAAAAGTGCGGTCTCTTGGGACTGCACCATATAACAATTTCCACTACTTCCACTGGAAAAAGAGCAAAATCGTAAGCTCATTCGCATCTCCTATAATGTAATATATTTCTAAAGAGTGTGAGTTCTATTTGTCAAGAATGGGGCTCCGTGTTAAAACCCTAGAATTGGGCCGCATTGACATACTTTTCTTCCCCATCATTGTACTTAATATACCAGGCCGGGAATGCGGTGTCCGCTACAGTATCCCCCCGCCCTTCTTGGTCATCTCCCAACCAATACACCAGCTGAATTTCTTCCACTACCCAAATTTCTTCCGCCTCTTTCTGGCTCACCAGCGCCAACAGGGCAACGGCAGCGTCTGCCACCGATACTTTCTTTCGGCTATGTTCGGTAGGAACCAGCCAAAAAACTTCCCCTTCCATTATTTGCCCTTGACGAAAAATAACGGATAGCTGGCTTCGTTCCAAGAGAAAATCCTCATACTTGTTTTGGAAGGTCACCACCACTTCTTCTCCCTCTTGGGTCACTACCGCCCAGCTCTCTTGAGGATGGGATATCCCCAACGCCATGGCAAAATTTACAGCGCATTCCAAATACCTTTCTTTTCGTCCCGGCTCCTGGAGATTCCAATCTTGGTTTTCTCGCCAAGATTCCGGCAACCAAAAAAGTTCTTGTGCGCCTTCGCTACCCAGAAGGGCTTGGATGTCCTCTTGGCTGGGGTGAATGACCTCTACCGAGAGCAGCTCCATGTCTTTCGGTTTCTCCGGTATCGCCGCCTCTACCACCACACCTCGCTCTTCCAAAAGTTCAATTAATGCCGGTCCATCAAAGGTTTGGGGATTGTCTTTTACGCCAAACTCCCCGTAGGTGACAATCAAAAACAGGTTGGTCAGCAAAAGGGCGATAATAATGATGGTTTTGGCTTTGGCCCAATCCATTTCTATCCTCCTCGTATAATATGTTTTGCAGACAAGCTTCAACGAGTTTGCAAAGCATTTTTTGCGTTAACGGATGTATTGTTGGATACCCTGATGCTACAATAGGATTCATAGGAATTCTGGCTAAGGTTAAG
>Ga0334901_1000204_pt1 | contig 96310 bp, 82 predicted proteins | sample GraSluR3_MG_3_FD_207216 | JGI IMG/M metagenome (GOLD analysis project Ga0334901, IMG submission 207216) | Sludge microbial communities from methane-producing bioreactor in Wageningen University, Netherlands - Granular Sludge_15_08-R3 | ecosystem: Engineered > Bioreactor > Anaerobic >... | reverse complement strand
ACAGCTACCGGCTGAAAGACAAAATCAAATCCGGCGTGTTCGGAAAAAACAACTGAGGCAGGTGGGTCAAAATTCAGTTGCCGACCGAAACGAAAAGTGGGTCAGTTTTCAACTGCCGTTGACACCGTTCAATGTACGCGTTCTGATTAGGTTCTCCGGGTTGAATATATTGGATGCTCATTCCTACCGACTCGGCCCAGGCTACAAACTCACCGGAAAGGAATTCCGGTCCGTTGTCCGTCCTCAGCACTTGGGGAAGGCCTCGTTCCAAGCGTAGCCGTTCAAACACTCGGATTAACCGCCTTCCGGTAATGGACGTGTCAATTTCGACGTGCAGCAGTTCGCGGTTGAAGTCGTCAATAACGTTGAAGGTTCGAAATCGTTTCCCCGCATAAAGCGAGTCGCTCATGAAGTCGGCAGACCACGTCAGATTGGGCTGGGCCGGGATCGACAGCGGCTGCTTAGTGCGTTGAGGCAACCGCTTCTTTGCCCGGCTCTTCAGGTTCAGCCGCAGCTCGCAGTAGACGCGATATACCCTCTTGTGGTTCCAGCAATGCTTGCGACGCAGTACCTTGAAGCACTTCCAGAATCCCCAGCGAGGGTGTTTGTCGATTAACGAGTTGATCGCCTCGACGACTTCGTGATCACGGCTCCCACTTGCAGGCAACCGATAATAGGCCGTCCTGGATAAGCCCACGCAGCGGCAACTGCGTAGTATGGACAGATTGTGCTCGACAGTCAGATAAGCGACCGCCTCGCGTTTCCCGGTCGGCCTTAAAGCTTTTTTTCGATCAGATCCTTCAAAGCACGGTTTTCGAGGGCCATGTCCGCATACATCCGCTTCAACTGCGCCAGCTCAGCCTCCATATCCTTCATCCGTTTCAGATCGGAAGCCTGCATGCCTCCATACTTGGATTTCCAGCTATAATAGGTGGCGTCGGAAATACCGTGGGCACGGCAGATGTCTTTGACTTTGATACCGGCTTCGCCCTCTTTGAGGATCGAGAATATCTGCGTCTCAGTGAATCGTGATTTCTTCATGAAAGTCTCCTGACGGGGATATGCCAGAAAACTCCAGTTTTGGCCTGTGTCTTTTCAGGGGAAGCTTACGCGATGGGCGGACGATAACCTCTCGCTTCGTGTCCGTCATCTATAGGGCACTTCAAACGCAGCAGGTAAAACACACCTCCGCTTTAAAATTAGTATCAAATGCCTGCATTGTAGACAGGCGGTCATCACCGGTGTTCCTCATCGCGTTGATTTCAGCGTCTCCGGTTTGGTATTTTTCCGGAAAAGCATGTTTTTTTACTTCAATATGACATTTTGATATGAAGGGTTGTATCCGAAGGAGGGATGCCGGTGACATACACGGGAACATGTCTGTGCGGAACCGTGGCGTTTGAGGTCGAAGGGGAGTTTGAAAAATTTTACCTGTGTCACTGCGAGCGATGCAGGAAAGACTCAGGCTCCGCGCATGCTGCCAATTTATTTTCTTCTACGGCTGAATTGCGATGGCTGGAAGGGGAAGAACATGTGCGGACATTTGATCTGGACGGACACATCAAAAGTTTCTGCAGCCGTTGCGGGTCTGCGTTACCGAATATTCAGATGGGCGGAACGCTGCTGGTGGTGCCTGCGGGCAGTCTGGACTGTGATGTTCCCATACGGCCCGATGGTCATATTTTTTATGCGAACAAGGCAAATTGGGACACGGCACTGGAAAATGTAGCTGTTTTTGACAGGCTTCCGGAAGAGCCTGACAGTTGAATGCCGGTGAAAGCCGTGCAGCGTACAGCTGCGGTGGTGGCTGATCTGTCTCGATGCTTGTCGGAAGGCAGCGGCGTGCATATGACCGTGTGATGCTGAAAACAGCGTATGCCGGCCGCAGTTGTTTATGCCGCCCAGCGGCTGCACATGTACGATGGCTGTCGTATGCGGACTACAGGGTACCGTGGTAGGTACGTTTTTCTGCAAATTTTATTGAAGAAACGTTGACGTAAATTTATGGCAAAAGATATGGTTGCTGCCTGTGTGTACTATGTTTGTATTGTGAACAAACTGTAACGACAGGAGAAAATTCACATGAAGGTACGAGCTCAGATTCCCGGTGTGAAGAATGCCACAAATTTTAATGTGGTTGCAGACAGCAAAACTCCCGTGGGCAGCACGCTTGAAAATTTGAAGGCAGCCATTGCAGGGGAAACCGCTGCATACACGAAGTACATGACGTTTGCCAAAGCAGCCAGAGAACAGGGCTATGAACAGGCAGCCCGTCTTTTTGAAGCCACTGCGGCGGCGGAGCTGATCCATATTGATCTGGAATACACTCTGGTAGCACAAATGGATCCGGATTATGAAAAGCCCGCTGTGCAGGCTCCCGCCTCCTACTCCTGCGATCTTAATCTTATCTCCGGCGCCAACGGCGAGATATATGAAACATCTGACATGTATCCGGCATTTATAAAAAAGGCGCAGGAAGAGGGCAATAACAAGGCCGTTGCCGTGTTTACGCGGGCAAAGCTTGCAGAAGCCGTACATGCGGAACTCTATCTTGGTGCGTACAACGATCTTGACGCCCCGGACGACGACAGGTTTCACCTGTGCCCTGTGTGCGGATACATCCACAAAGGGGAAGACTTCGAGAAGTGTCCCATCTGCTTCCGCCTCAAAGATTCTTTTACCGCATACTAGACAGTCTGTGCGACTGTTTTCCGGCCGGAAGATGCAGTGATTCTGCCGGTCTTACGGGCCGCCACGCTTCGGTTTGATTGCCGGATCAGCGTGGCGGCGCAGTATATTACAGACCTGTATGAATCTGCCGCATGGCGGTCTGATATGGCCGTCTGACATGGCCGGATATCACAGCGCGCCCGTAACACGGGCGCGCTGTGTGTTTCAGCGAAGATAAGGGCGCAATAATGAGAAAAAGCGCTCCGCTGCCGCCTGCACTGTGGAGTCATTGACAATGACGGCGCAATCTTTGCCGGTGCCGCAGTCCGCCAGCAGGCAGTTGTGCTGCAGGCGTCTGCGAATCTGCGCTTCAGTCTCGCGCCCCCGCTGTGCAAGGCGTTCTGCAATCAGACTTTCGGGTGCCGTCACAAGCACGGGATGCATGGCGGGGTACCGCAGCAGTGCGGCTTCCAGATAGCCTCGCGAACCGTTGACGACCACGGCGTGTCCCTGTGCCAGCCATCCGTCGATTTCTATGCCTATGCCGTAGTGCAGACCGTGGCTTTGCCAGTGCAGGGCAAACTGACCTGCATGACGCATGGCGTCGAATTCTTGGGGATGAAGCGGCATGTGGCGTTCACCGCCGGCTGATGCAGGCCGTGTGATGTACCGCCGTGCAAAGAGAACTCCGGCGCATTCCGCGCGGCTGCGCACGGCATCCAGCACGGTATCCTTGCCCGCGCCGGAAGGCCCCATGACATAAAACAGCGGGCCGGTCACTGCGCATTCTCCTGTGTGCTGCCCAGTGCCACGCGGGCGCGTTCGGTAAACGGCGAGCTGCGGTCAGGCTGAAAGCATACGGTGACTTCGTGCACGGGCACGGCATCTGCCAGATACGCATGCAGCAATGCTTCAAGCCTGTTTTTGTATTCCGGCCGCAGGCGCGTTTCCACGGCATCGGTCAGCGTCATGTGAAAGCGGTATTCCTCAAGCACAAACGGATAGCCGAACCGGCGCAGCAGACGCTCCTGCCGTCCGGAAAGTCCTTTGCGCATATGGCGTTCAAGGTCGTGGCGCGAAAGAGGCGCCCGCAGGTGGTCAAGCCTGCGTACACAGTCGGCGGCCAGTTTGTGCAGTGCGGGCGAAACTGCCGTGGGAGTAAGGGCCAGAAAATTGCCGAAATAGCTTACGGCAAGGCCGGAAAGGGCGAAGGGGCTGTGTTCTCGGCATATGGTTGCTGTCTCGCGCAGCAGGTCTTTTTCGGTGACTTCCGGCGCCAGTTCGAAAGGAGCCTTGAGCGTGGCGTGAAAGCCGTATTTTTTGGGTGCACCGGTCAGAGAGGCGTGCTCCGGAACGGAAAACCCGAGCGGCGGGCGGGGCGGTTTTCTGTGCGGGTCGTCGGGTGTTCTGCCCAGCCAGTCCGTGCCCAGAGCTTCCAGCCGCGAACGGCGCGGCGGCAGGTAATAGATGGCATAACGTGCGGTCATGGTGTGTCTCCGGCGTTTATCCCTGTGCAATTCAGTCGGGCGGTTGCGGCCTGCCGTCTACAGCAGGCGGTTGCCGCCCCGCCATACCGTGCGCACCACGGGCACATCGTCCACCAGCTTCACCCGGACAATATCCGCGCGTTTGCCGGTTGCTATCTCGCCTCTGTCGTGCAGGTTGAGCAGACGAGCGGGGTTGGCCGTCACCGTGGCCAGCGCCTCATGCAGCGGTATGCCGACCTGCTGATGCAGCATGAAGGCGCCGTGCAGCAGGCTTGCAGGAACATAGTCGGAAGAAAGGATGTCCAGCAGGCCCTGCGCCGCCAGTTCGCGTGCGGATATGTTACCGGAATGTGACCCGCCGCGCACCACATTGGGAGCGCCCATGACAATACCCAGCCTCAGCTCGCGAGCTTTGGCCGCGGCTGCGGCCGTGGTGGGAAATTCCGATATGGTTATGCCTTCGCGCACGGCCTCGGCCACATGTTCTTCGGTGGTATCGTCGTGGCTGGCCACGGGTATGCCCCGTCTGTGGCACATGGCCAGAATCACGGAGCGGTTGACGGCGGCGTTGCGTTCCTGCTCGCCTTTCAGTTTTTCCACCAGTCCGGAAAACTGCTCGTCGGTCCAGTCTTCCTGTTTGTAGTATTCGCGGTACTTGGCGTAGTCGCAGAACTGCCGCTGTCCGGGAGTGTGGTCCATCAGCGAGACAAGCCGCAGGATAGCCTCATCCGCATACGGTTCAAACATTTCCATGACATAGGGGTCGCATATTTCGCAACGCAGATGCATCTGATGATCGGCCCGCAGAATATTTTTGCTGCGGGCGTCCCGTATGGCCGCCACCGACATGGACAGCAGGGTGTGCCGCATTTTGCCTTCATTCAGCTGGCCGCAGCATATGGAGTCGAGCACCGTGGTTATGCCGGAACCGACAACCTGTGTGTCGTGCGCCACCAGTGCGGCAAGCGCCGAAGGCCACAGCACGCCCGGACGGGGCTGAAACTGGGTTTCCAGATGGTCGGTGTGCATTTCAATAAGCCCGGGGATGATATAGTCGCCTTCAACGTCGCGTACCATGCTGCCGCCGCAGCTGCATACCCCTCCGGTGCGGACGGTGCCCTCTTCCACGGCGGCAATGGTTTCGCCCCGGGTGACAACGGTGCCGTATATGGTTCCCTGCGGGGTGACCACATTGGCGTTGGTGAAAATGACTTCTCCGGTCATGCCGCCATCTCCATGGTCTGCATGTCAAAAACACGGTCGGCCACGGCACCGCGCACGTCGTCATCATGAAAGATGCCCACAACGGCGGTTCCGCGTGCTTTTGCCTCATGTATCAGCTCTGTCACTATCTGCTTGTTGGCGCCGTCCAGCGATGCCGTGGGCTCGTCCAGCAGCAGCACGGGGTAGGGCACGGCAAATCCCCGTGCGATGTTCACGCGCTGCTGTTCGCCGCCGGAAAACGTGGCGGGTGCAATGTCCCACAGTCTGCGCGGAATATTCATGCGCTCCAGCAGTTCGGCTGCCTGTTTCCGGGCTTCTGCCGTATGGCCCGTCACTTCTTTGCGGGCGGCTGCCACTATATCCAGTGCGGTAACGCGCGGAATGACGCGCAGAAACTGGCTGACATAGCCTATGGTGTATTTGCGGATTTCCAGCACCTTGCGCGGCGGGGCCGGGACAATATCCACCATGGTGCCGCGGTGCAGCACGCTGATGGAGCCGGCTGTGGGTTTGTAGTTTGCATACAGCGAGCGCAGCAGGGTGGATTTGCCCGCGCCGGACCGGCCGGAAAGCGCCACGCACTCTCCGGCCCGCACCTGAAGTGAAAGATTGTTGAAGACAGCGATGTGTGTTCCTCCCTGATTATGCAGGGTGAATGTTTTGCACACGTTCTGCACGTCCAGCATTACAGTCATGAATCAGTTCCTGTGAATGATGTGAAAAGGGTTGCGGGTCAGACCTGCAGGATGGAAGAAACCAGCAGCTGGGTGTAGTGGTGGTGCGGGTCGTCCAGCACCTGATCGGTCAGACCGGCCTCCACCACCTGCCCCTGACACATGACCATGAGCCGGTGTGCCAGAATGCGGGCCACTGCCAGATCATGCGTCACAATAACCACGGCCAGTCCCATGTCGGCCACCAGCCCGCGCAGCAGGTCCAGCAGGCGCGCCTGTACCGAAACATCCAGCCCGCCGGTGGGCTCATCCATAAAAACAAGCCGCGGGGCAGATACCAGATTGCGTGCTATCTGCAGCCGCTGCTGCATGCCGCCGGAAAAGGTGCGCGGCAGGTCGTCCATGCGGTTGCGGGCAATTTCCACACGGTCCAGCCACGTGGCCGACCGCTGGCGGATGTTGCCGTAGTGACGCATGCCCACGCCCATGAGCCGTTCGCCGATGTTGGCACCCGCGCTCACATTGCCCCGCAGGCCGTCGCGGGGGTTCTGGTGCACATATCCCCACTCCGTGCGCATGAGCATGCGGCGGATATGCTCCGGCGCGGCGTGCACATTGCACAGGGAGCCGTCCTTGCCGCGATAGTGCACCGAGCCGCAGGTGGGTGCCTGACGGCCGGAAATGCAGTTGAGCAGCGTGGATTTGCCGGAGCCGGATTCGCCCACAATGCCGATGATTTCGCCGGGGTAGAGATCAAAGGAGACATCAAGGCAGCCTGCGCGGTCTCCGTAATATCTGCTCAGCCCTTTGACGCTGAGAAGCGGATTTTCTTCGCAATGCGCTGCGGGCATGCCGGGTGCGGGTATATTCCGTGCGGCCGGAAAACGGCCGGAAACGCTGAGCAGATTATCCATTGTCGGCTTCCTCCTTCCGGCCGGATGCAGGCGCCGGTTCACGGTGTGCAGAGGGCGCGGCCATGGCGCCGGTGTGCCCCTGCGCTCTGCGTCCGGCGCAGTAGTTGCTGTCGGAACAGACAAACATCCTGTTTCCCTGGTTATCGAGAATTATTTCATCAAGGTAGCTGTCGGATGCGCCGCACAGCCCGCATACGTCATCCCATTGCTGCACGCTGAACGGATGATCCTCGAAGTCGAGGCTGCGTACCGCGGTGTACGGCGGGATGGCGTAGATGCGCTGTTCGCGGCCTGCCCCGAACAGCTGCAGCGCCGGGCTGTTGTCCATTTTGGGGTTGTCAAACTTGGGGTTGGGCGAGGGACTGGCGATGTATCTGCCTGCCACCAGCACGGGGTAGTCGAAGCTGGTGGCAATATGACCGTGACGGGCAATATCTTCGTACAGCTTCACATGCATCACCCCGTACTCCTGATGTGCATGCATTTTGCGCGTTTCGGTTTCCCGCGGTTCCATCCAGCGCAGCGGTTCGGGAATGGGTACCTGAAAAATCAGTATCTGCCCGTCGCTGAGCGGCTGTTCGGGAATACGGTGACGGGTCTGGATGAGTGTTGCTCCGGCGGTGTCCTCCGTGGTGGAAACTCCCGTTGTGCGCCGGAAAAAGCTGCGGATGGAGACCGCGTTGGTGGTGTCGTCCGCGCCCTGATCGATAACCTTGAGGGTGTCGTCACGCCCGATGACCGACGCGGTTATCTGGATGCCGCCCGTGCCCCAGCCGTACGGCATGGGCATTTCGCGGCTGGCGAAAGGTACCTGATAGCCGGGAATCGCCACGGCTTTCAGTGTGGCGCGGCGCACCATGCGCTTGGTCTGTTCGTTCAGAAAGGCGAAATTATACCCCTGCGCCGCAAGCCGGGGGCCGCCTGCTGCTGTGGTGTTGCACTGTGTCATTATGCTGCTCCTTCCAGCAGGGCGGCGCTGGCGCTGTCCTGCCGGTCCGCCTGCCGGTCCGCCTGCTGTGCCGCCTGCTGTGCCGCTTGTTCGCGCGCTTCTCTGCGGGCTTTGCTCTGCGCCCAGTTGGTGCGCAGGCGGCGCAGTATTTCCAGCTCGCTCTGAAAGTCCACATGGTGCGGCAGCTTGAGGTGCTCCACAAAACCTGTGGCTTCAACATTGTCGCTGTGCATCAGCACAAATTCTTCATCCTGTGCGGGCGCGGTGATATCTTCATGCAGTTCGCGGCAGCGCAGGGCGCGGTCCACCAGCGCCATGGAAATGGCTTTGCGTTCGCCGCTGCCGAAGGTGATGCCGTACCCTCTGGTAAAGGCCGGCGGCGTGTCTTCGCTGCCGTCATACAGCGAGACGATTTCGCTTTCGGTAACGGTGATGTCGCCTATGTTGACGGCGAAACCCAGTTCTTCGGGCACCACATGCACGGCAACGCTGCCCATGCGTATTTCGCCGGCAAAAGGATGGCCCCCGGAGCTTTTGAAGCCGCGCTGGGTGGAGTAGCCCATGGCGAGTAAAAAACCTTCGTCGGCACGGGTGAGGTTCTGCAGACGGATATCGCGTTCAGCAGGCAGTTCCAGAGGTTCGCGTGTTATGTCGCCCACATGGTGCGCGTCAGGATTTCCGGCTGCTTCCACCAGCCCGTCGCCATGCAGAAAGTCGAGTATGCGCGGTGTTTCCGCATGGGGTTCCTGCAGCGGTTCCGCCTGCAGCGGGGCAGGCGGTGCGGCGTGCCGGTTTGCCTGTCCGTCTGCCAGTGAAAAGTCGAGCAGCCGGTGTGTGTAGTCAAAGGTGGGGCCCAGCAGCTGTCCGCCGGGCATGTCTTTGAACGCTGCGGAAATCCGCCGTCTGAGCTGCATGGCTGTTGTTTCCAGCGGCAGACTGGTGCAGAGCCGCGGCAGGGTGGTGCGGTAGGCCCGCAGCAGAAAAATGGCCTCGATGGCATCGCCGCGGGCCTGTTTAAGGGCCAGTGCTGCCAGTTCCGGATCATACAGCGAGCCTTCGGTCATGACGCGGTCCACTGCCAGCCGCATCTGTTCGCGTATCTGGGCCACGCTGATTTCCGGCACTGCGGGATCGCCGCGGCGTTCTGCGGCCAGATACCGGTGTGCGCTGGCAATGGCTTTTTCGCCGCCTTTCACTGCTACATACATGTTGTCTGCCTCCGTATGCGTACCGTGCGCGGAAGGCAGAGCACTCCTTCGGGCGCGGCAAGGATGGTGTCTGTTCCCTGCGGAAACAGCGCGGCGTTGGCCTGATGCATTGTCCAGAAGGCATCGGCCAGTCCGCTTACGGAAATGTGTGCCTCTTTCTGTATGCCGGGCCCCTGCAGCGTTACCGGTCCGGCTGCTGCTGCGGACTGCACCTGAATGATGAGCGTGGCTGACCTGTCGGGGTATTCCGGCGTGCCTGTGGCAAAACGGGACCAGTCCGGCACGGTGTTACTGTCTGTGATGACGGCGAATGCGGCATCTTCCGGACGGTGTGTCAGCGGACAGCCGCAGTGGAACTGCAGCCAGTGCGCCAGCGGACTTTCCGGCTGCTGCAGCCAGACGGGGGTTTCGTGGTCCAGCAGGGTCAGAGCCACTCCTGCCGCGGCGGGGCTGCATGGCGCGGGCACCTGCTGCGGCATTGCCTCGCCGCAAGGTGCGCACACGGTGCCCGGACGCGACATGGCGTTGAGCAGGGCACGGTACCACTGCTGACTGTGGTGTACCGGGTCGGCAAAGCCGGGAAGCATCTGCTGCTTGGTCATGGCTGGTCCTCCCCGCGTACCATGGTGAAAAATGCCACTCTGGTGGCCGCGGCCTGCGCCGCCTGCGTGCGGCGGGTTGCGGCTATGCGCTGCTGCAGAGGCAGTATGACCGTGCGTGTGAGCGTGCCGGTGTGTTCAGGGTCTTGCAGCAACCCGTCAAAGACCGCGGCCAGCTCGGCGTGGCGGCTGCTGCGGCCCGCCACATAGGCGTGTCCGGCAAAGCCGTTCACATCCACCGCACAGCGGGTCAGGGTCATTTCACCCATATTGAACGGAGCGCCGCTGCCGTTGGTGCGTGCCTGCACCATGGCCAGTCCGGTTTCGGGCTGCCGCAGCAGCGCATATTCTGGTCGGCGGGGCAGGCTGTTCCAGGCCGCTTCCAGCTCGGCCAGCGGGGCCCGTGCCAGTACGGACATCCAGTGCTGCCGTGTTTCTGTAGGTATCTGATCCATGTCTGTTTCCGGATGTATGCTTATGGTTGTCTAGATAACTTTATGTGTTTCTGTAACACTGCCGGCATGCTTTCATTCTGCCGCCCGTCTATGCTGCCTGTTCCGCATGGAACACAGCAAAAAGGAGAGGCAAGCAATGACGCATGACACGGTACCTGTTGCGCATCGGGAACTGGAACGGGGAAACGGAGTGGCGCTGTGGCGCCAGATTCAGGCTGTGCTGGAGCATGACCTGCGCAGCGGATATGTGGCTGCAGGTGAAAAACTGCCCACGGAGCGGCAGCTGGCACAGCGTTTCGGCGTAAACCGCCATACCGTGAGGCAGGCGCTGGCTGAACTTGCCCGTAAGGAGCTTATCGTTGTGGAACAGGGACGCGGCGCGTTCGCCCGCAGGGACAAGCTTGATTACGCGCTTGCGCGGCGGGTCCGCTTCAGCGAAAACCTGCTGCGGCAGAGCCGTATTCCCAGTGAGCGGCTGCTGGGCAGCGACAAAGTGCAGGCCGGGCGCAGGGCGGCGGAAGCGCTGCAGGTGCTGCCCGCCACGATGCTGCTGCGGCTGCGCACCGTGGGTAATGCCGACGGCCGCCCCCTGTGCTGCACCACGCACTATTTTCCGTACGGGCGGTTTGCGGGTTTTGCCGCTGTCTACGGACAGCTGCATTCCGTCACTGCTGCATTCCGGGCGCTGGGGGTGGCTGATTATGTACGCACCTCCACCCGCATCACGTCCAGAATGCCCGATGCCGCAGAGGTCCGGGCGCTGGGGCTGGCGCGGCAGACTCCGGTGCTGGTGGTGGAATCGGTCAATGCCGACGGCGCCGGTACTCCCGTGGAATACGGGGTGTGCGTCTGGGCGGCCGACCGCATCCAGTTTGTCATCGATGCCGCGGAAAGCGTCTGCGGCGGTACAGGCGGCTGAACTGCGCATGGTTATACAAACCTGCTGCGGATGATGCCGCACATGTAATCGATGACGGTGACCATGAGGATGACCAGAATCATCATGGTGCTTACTTCGCGGTACAGGTAGCCGTTCAGCTTGTCGAAAATCAGAAAGCCTATGCCGCCGGCACCCACAAATCCCAGAATGGTGGCGCTGCGCACGTTGGTTTCAAAGCGCAGCAGGCTGTAGCTGACAATGAGCGGCATCATCTGCGGCAGCACGGAAAAGACAATGGTCTGTACCGAGCTGGCGCCGCTGGCTTCCACGGCTTCCACCTGACCGGGTTCGATGGCTTCGATACCTTCGCTGAACACCTTGCTGAGAATGCCGAACGAGTGGATGGCAAGGGCCAGCACCCCGGCATAAGGCCCCAGACCGATGACTGCCACGAAAATGAGGGCCATGACGAATTCATTGAATCCGCGGCAGAAGTCGAGCAGCCGCCGCATGGCAAACTGGATGCTGCGGCGCAGCTTTTTGCGGGCGGGCGAACTGCCCGGCAGAATAAGACACAGCGTGTTGCGCGCCGCCAGCATGGATGCGGGAATGGCTGCCACAAAAGCCAGCAGCGTGCCCCATATGGCTATGGCAATGGTTTCAATCAGGGCGCGGCTGTACTGCATCAGGGGGCCGGTACGCATTTCCGGAGGAAAGAATCCGCCGCGCTTTTCATCCAGCACCCGTTCGTATTCTTCCTGCACTATGGCGTCGAATGCCGCAGGGTCCATCGCGGCCAGCCTTTTTTCGGCCAGTTCGTTGCCGCGTCCGGTCATTTCCGTAAAGTCCGCTGGGCCTTTGGCAGCCATTTCTTTGCGCACTTCGTCCATGGCTTCCTGATGGATGATGATGGCGGGCAGCCTGCGTGCCTGTTCCATGGCAGCCGTTCTGTCGGCATCTGAAATGCTGTGCCCGAACAGGTATTCCACGGCGTTGTTGCGTTTTTCGTACAGTTTGACGGGGTCGATGCCGCACCACACGTACGTTACGGCAAGGACTGCTGCTACAGTGAGGCTCATGAGTCCGAGAAGGACCCTCTGGGTGAGGGTCTTTCTCGGGGTGAGCTGTTCGAGGGTCAGTTCTGACATGCTCTTTTCCGGTGGATGGACTGGTGCTATTTGGCTGCCAGTTCGTTTTTCAGGCGCTTCAGGTAGCGGATGATGTCGTAGGTGCTGTCGTCGGTGTACTGGTATCCGCCGTTCTGCAGCTTTTCGAGTCCGGCTTTGTCGGCGTTGAACATGAGCATGGCGCCGGTGAACGCTGCTTTCAGGCTCTGGGGCAGGTCGCGTCTGGCGGCCATGGGGGCACCGGGAATCAGCTCGGACCGCCACAGAATGCGGAAGTCGTCGGCGGCCACCTGTCCTTTTTCAATCATGCGGTCGAGGTCGATGTTGTTGGTGGCCGCAGCTTCGATGGCCTTGTTTTTCACTGCCAGAATGGACGCACCGTGTGATCCGGAAAATTTGACCTGCTTGAAGTAGTCTTCGGGTTTCACTTTCAGGTCGCGGGCAAAAAGCACGTTGGGCACAAGGTATCCCGACGTGGAATTGGGATCGGTGAAGGCGAAAACGCGTCCCTTGATGTCGTCAAGCTGCATCATGTCGGAGTCTTTGCGCACGATGATGATGCCGGTGTATCCGGGCTGCTTTTCCTTGTTCAGTTCCATCACCAGCGCCTGTGCGCCTGCCTTTTCCGATGCTTCCACATAGCTTTTGGGTCCGAAGTACGCGAAATCGATGTGCTGGTGGGCCATGGCGGTGATGATGCCCGCATAGTCGGAAGCGCTGAAGGCTTCCACCTCGATGCCCAGAATGTTGCGGAGGTGCTCGGTAAGGGGGGCAAACCTTTTTTTTATGTCGGCGTTGCCCTCGGTGGGTATGAAGCCCACGCGGATTTTTGCGGGCCAGTTTTCGGGGGCGGAGGCGGCCATGGCGGGAATGACCATGGAAACCAGCATGACTGCAGCCACAATGCCTACGATACAACGTCGGAACATGTTTTTTCTCTCCATAGCGGTTAAAGGGGGCGTAAGTAATCTGGTGCCGGGCAACGGCTACGCACAGGCGGCCAGTTCTCCGAAGGCTTCGTTGATGCGCGCGCCGTAGATATCGGTAATCAGGTCGTCGGTAAGGCCGGATGGCGGGACATCGTGTATGATTTTTCCTTTGCGCATGCCCACGATGCGTTTGCCGTACCGTGTGGCAAAGTCGATGTGGTGCAGGTTGACCAGCACGGGTATGTGCCGGGTTTCATGAATCTGCATCAGCGTGTCCATAACCACCTCCGCACTGTGCGGGTCCAGACTGGCTATGGGTTCGTCAGCCAGAAAGATTTCAGGTTCCTGCGCCAGCGCCCGCGCTATGGCCACGCGCTGCTGCTGCCCGCCGGAAAGTGTGTCGGCGCGCTGAAACGCAAGATGCTCAATGCCCACCTGCTGCAGACATTCAAAGGCGAATTCTTTTTCGTTACGGCTGAAGTGGCGTACCAGCGTGCAGCAGTGGCCGATGAACGAGCTGTTGAAACGCAGCCGGCTGACCAGCACGTTTTCCAGCACCGAAAGGCGGCGCACCAGATTGAATTGCTGGAAGATCATGCCCACCTTGCCGCGAACCTGACGTATGTGACGGCCCGAGATTTTGGTTATGTCTTCGCCGAAGAGTTCCAGCGTGCCGCTGGTGGGGCGTATGAGTCTGTTTATGCAGCGCAGCAGCGAGGACTTTCCGGCACCGGAAGAGCCGATGACCGAGACGAATTCGTTGGTGTGCACCGTCAGCGACACATCGGAGACGGCCCGGGTGCCGTTGGGGTATATTTTGTTCAGCTGGTGTGCTCTGATGGCCGGTACCGGCAGCCGGGCGGCAGGTCTGGTTGTGTTGTGCATGGCGCATTCCCTTTTTCAGTCCCCTGCTGGGGCGTTTGTCATTTTCCGTTGCGGGAATACTAGGCGGCCATTGTGGAGGGTCTGTTACACGTATATGCCAGACTCTTGACCGCGGCAGAACGTGCAGACAAATCGGATACAGGTCTAAGGGGCTTTTTTTGAGCAGTTAAAACGGTGTACTATGCGCTTGTGACGGCCTGCGGGACATGACGGCGCGTGCAGGCGTGCTGCCAATGTGACAGCCGTGTGACCGGCCGGTGCGCTGCTGTCGGCGGCAGCAAGCCGCTGCCGGGTACACGGGGCAAGGTTGACACTGCTGCCGGTGCCGCATACAGACGCAGGCGCACCGCCGGGGTGGTGCTGTCCGGCGGCGCGGTCTGCGGGTACTGCCGGTTTGCAACCATGGTTTTTTGTTTTTCCAGACGCACAAGAGAGTTGTTATGAAAACGCGCAAGGACCGCCGGTTCACACAGGCCAACAAAGAGGCCGGTTTTGCTCTGGGGGCGTATGCTTTGTATTTTATCTGGTGGTATGTCTGTGCCTACGGGCTGGGTGACAGCGACCCGGAGCAGTACGGTTATGTGATGGGACTGCCGGAATGGTTTTTTTACAGTTGCATTGTGGGGTACCCGCTTATCACGCTGTTGCTGTGGGGTATTGTGAGGTTGTTTTTCCGCGAGGTGCCGCTGGATGACGGTCAGGACAGCACCGCACAGGCTGCCGGAACTGCCGGGGACACGGCGTATGGTGCCGGCGGCGGGGCGGGTGCTGTTGCAGACAAGGACGGTGGACAGCAATGAGCGCTCCGCTGATGACTGCCATTCCTGTTGTGCTGTACCTTGCCTTTTCGTTCGCGGTGGCGTTGTGGGCGCGGCGCAAGGCTGATTCGCAGGCCACATCACAGGGTGTTCTTGAGGAATATTATATCGGCGGACGCACCATGGGCGGCTTTGTGCTGGCCATGACCATCATCGCCAGCTACACCAGCGCCAGCAGCTTTGTGGGCGGGCCGGGAGTTGCCTACCGGCTGGGGCTCAGCTGGGTGCTGCTGGCCATGATTCAGGTGCCCACAACCTTTCTGACACTGGGTGTGCTGGGCAAGCGCTTTGCCATTGTGGCGCGCAGAACCGGTTCCGTGACACTGACGGATTATCTGCGGGCACGATATGCCAGCAATACAGTGGTCAATCTGTGTTCGCTGGCGCTGCTTGTTTTTTTCATGGCAGCCATGCTGGCTCAGTTCATCGGCGGGGCGCGGCTGTTTCAGGCTGTTACGGGGTATCCGTATGTGGTCGGGCTGGCGCTGTTCGGCATAACGGTGGTGCTGTACACTTCGGTGGGTGGCTTTCGTGCCGTGGTGGTTACTGATGCCGTGCAGGGCATAGTAATGGTGATTGCCGTGGTTGTGGTGCTACTGGCCGTGGTGGACGCAGGCGGAGGCATGGCTCAGTGCGTGGCCACGCTCAAGGCTATCGATCCCGGTCTGATTACCCCTTCGGGGCCTGATAATGCGGTGCCCAAACCGTTTATTCTTTCTTTCTGGGTTCTTGTCGGCCTTGGTGTTATCGGCCTGCCGCAGACGGCGCAGCGTTGCATGGGATACAAGGACGCGCGCGCCATGCACAACGCCATGGTCATCGGGACGCTGCTCATCGGCTTCATGATTCTGTGCGCCCATCTGGCAGGCACGCTGGGACGCGCCGTGCGGCCGGACCTGCCTGCGGGTGACCTTGCCATTCCCACGCTTATTGTCGACCTGCTGCCGCCTTTCTGGGCAGGGGTGTTTATTGCCGGACCGCTGGCCGCCATCATGTCCACGGTGGATTCCATGCTGCTGCTGGCTTCCGCCGCCATCGTCAAGGATTTGTATGTGCACTACCGGCTGCAGGGCGATGCTTCAAGGCTGAAACCGGTCACGATGAAAAAGATGAGTCTTGCCAGCACCGGTGTCATCGGTGTGCTGGTTTTTCTGGCGGCCGTGGAACCGCCCGACCTGCTGGTCTGGATCAACCTGTTCGCATTCGGCGGGCTGGAGGCCGTTTTCCTGTGGCCCATTGTGCTGGGGCTGTACTGGAAAAAAGCCAACGCCGCCGGAGCCGTGGCTTCCATTGTAACCGGTGTGTCCGTTTTTATCAGTCTTACGCTGCTCAAACCGGACATGGGCGGTATTCATGCCATTGTTCCCACCACACTGGCGGCGCTGGCGGCATTCATAGCAGGGGCCTGTTGCGGGCGTGCTCCCGACAGCCGGGTGGTTTCCGTGTTCTGGGACGAGCGCTGACCGGCCACACGCGGCAAAAAAGCGTAAAGTAAAGCCCCCGCAGCACACGACAGATGTGGCGCGGGGGCTTTTTTGCGTATCAAAACAGACTGGCGGTTTGTGTTTACAGCGCTATTTGCAGGAAAGCTGCTCCATTTTTATGTCACGCAGCAGCAGGTCTCTGCGCAGCCCTGAAATCTGATCCGCGAGCAGGGCCATGCAGAAAATGAACAGACCGCCCACCACTGTGGCGGTGGTTATATCCAGCCCTTGTGTGGCAAAAACGTACATCTGGTTGATGAACGTGGCAGCGAACAGTATAAGACTGAGCGGCAGAAATACACGCAACGGTTTGAAAAGAGTGATCAGCCGCAGGATGAGCATGAGCGTGTAAAAACCGTCTCTGACCTGCTTCACGGTGCTTTTTCCGATGCGCTCATCAACTGTTACAGGAACGAACTGCACACGGCAGCCCAACTGCAGCAGACAGACAAGAGTGCTTGTGGAAAACGAAAAACCGTCGGATGTGAGCGACAGCAGGCTGAGCATGAATCTGCGGCGGAGTATGCGCAGGCCGCAGTTGATATCCGGAATTTTTCTGCCTGTGATGAAGTTTGCAGCGTGCGCCAGTACCCATTTGCCGGGCATTCTGACAAAAGGCACATGAGAACTTTTGTCCCGCTTGCCGATAAGCGCGTCCACGTCGTCGTCTTCCAGCCTGGCCGCCATGGCTTCCAGATCTGCAATGCGGTGCTGTCCGTCAGCATCCATGGAGGCAACCCACTCGGTCTTTGCCGCCAGAATACCACGCTTGATGGACGCGCCGTATCCCATGTTCACCTCGTTGGTGATGACGGTGACCGCGGAGTCGAATTCCTGCAGGGCTGCCACAGTATCGTCAGTCGAGCAGTCGTTGACAACGATGATTTCCCATGCGTTTTCTTTGGCTTTGTTGATAAGCGGCGGCAGGGACTGGCGTAAGCCGGAAGCATCGTTATATGAAGGAATAATAATGGTTATGTTGCTCATGGTGCTGCAAGTTGTTGTTTTTTGTAGTGTTTTTTAACTTTGGTATGTAAGTGGAGATTTGCGGGTTGTCAATCAAAACTTAAAATCTGTATCGGTATGCCGTCTGCGGGCAGAGGGCTGGTTGCTTTCACGTCTTTTATCCTCTAAAGAAGGCCACTGCGCGTGTGCTGCTCCGTATGTTTTATGATGGCGCATGCGCACCGCAGCCTCCGGCTGCGCATTCAGAGAGTATATGGTCAAACATCTGTCCGGAAGCGGTATGAGTGATCGCAAAAAATGGCTGGTGCTGCTTCAGATTGCCGTGACAGCCGGGTTGCTGGCCTGGGTTTTTGCCGGTACTGACTGGCAGCCGCTGGCTGCATTGTTTAAAAACATTGATCCGGCACTGATGCTGGCCGTTTTTGTGCTGATCAACATCTGCTACCTGCTGCAGGGATGCAGACTGTTTCTGCTTCTGCCCAAAGAAAATCCCGGCGACGGGTCTGTCCGCTGCCGGGTCACTTTTTTTCCATATCTGTATCACTTCTGGCGATCGACCTTTCACGATATTTACGTGCCGGGAAAGCTGGGCGGAGATATCGCACGCTTTGTCTATCTCCGGCGCATGGGGCTTGAAAGTTCGCGTCTGGTAGTGCCTTTTCTGGCCTTCCGGCTGCAGGGGCTGGCACTTTTGTGCTATGCCGCCCTGTTTATACTCGCCGAAGCTGTTTTTTCGTTTAACGCATGGTGGCTTGCGGCGGCAGCGCTGGCAGTTGTGCTTTGCTGCCGGTACGTTGCCGGTAAGCTGCTGATGCTGCCCGGCGTACTGCGTTTCTGTGCCCGCTTTCCTGTGCTGGATGCCGTGGTGCACAGTACCCGCGCTCTTTTGAGCGACCCTGTGCGACTTGTGCTTACTTCGCTTATCTATATTATTTTTCTTGCCGTCACAGTGCTGATATACGGACTTGCGGCGCAGGCCATGAATATCGTTCTGCCGCCGGACAAGCTGCTTACAGGAGTGCCGGTACTCATGTTTGCGGCTATGGTGCCGGTAACCATACAAGGGCGGGGGCTGACGGAATTTCTGGCCGTGGCCATATGGGGCGGCACCATATCAAATGAACAGATAGTGGCCACATGCCTGTGCATCTTTGGCTGCACTCTTGCCATGCAGCTTTTGGCGGGCCTTTTCTGGGGGGGTAATGCCCTGCACAGCCGCGGATCTGCACCTTCTTAGCAAACCGAAGGGTTATTATGTCGAACGAATTTGATTCAGACCGTTATTCCACATACTGGGCCGAGGAATGGCTTGATGTGAAGCAGTACTCGCCTATCGGGCGGCATACCCGTCGCAAGATAATGCAGCTTCTTGCCAGATGTCCCGCTCCCGACACGTTCGCCGACTTCGGTTCCGGCGAGGGCAGTCTGTTGTCCATGGTGCACGCCAAATACCCTGCTGCACGGCTTTTCGGGTGCGACTTTGCCTCAGAATCCGTCAGACGCTGCCGGCAGCGGCTGCCTCAGGCAGAGATCGTGCTTAAAGACCTGACAGACCCGGAGCCACCGTTTGCCGGGCGTGTCTCTGTGGGCGTGTGTTCAGAAGTGCTTGAGCATATTGAAGATGATGCCCGTGCGCTGCACAACCTGGGCACATGGGCCGAGCATGTTATCATCACCGTGCCCGGTGGAGAGCTGGATGAGTCATCGCGGGCTGTCGGGCATCTGCGGCATTACACCAAAGACTCTCTGCGGGGGCTTGCACGCCGCGCAGGGCTTGAGGTGCTCCACCTGGAAGAATGGGGATTCCCCTTCAGCTACCCGTGGTACGCACGGGTCAGAAACAAGGCCGGTTACGGGATGATGGTCGGCAGATACAGCATGCGCAAAAAACTGCTCTGCCATGCGTTGTATCTTCTCTTTTTCGGCAATGACCTTTTTTCTTCGGGCAACAAGCTGTTCATGCTGTGCCGCGGCAGTAAAGCGTAACGGCCATGTGCGGAATAGCAGGATATTGCGGCGCCTGTGGCGTTGCTGACACCACAGAAAAGGAATGTGCCGGACGTCTTGAGGCGCTGCTGGCCGGTATTGTCCATCGTGGTCCCGATGATGCGGGCATTACCTGTGCGCATAATGTGGCCATAGGCATGCGGCGGCTTTCCATCATCGACCTTGCTGGCGGGCATCAGCCCATGTTGTCCGGAGACGGCCGCTATGCGCTGGTGTTCAACGGCGAAATATACAACTTCAGAGAACTGCGCAGCGAACTGGCGGAGGCGGGATACTCATTCGCCACGAACAGTGACAGCGAAGTACTGCTCAAGGGGTATATGGCGTGGGGCAGGGGGGTTCTTGACCGGCTTGACGGCATGTTCGCCTTTGCCGTGCATGACAGACATGCCGGTACAGTGTTTCTGGCGCGTGATCATCTGGGTATCAAGCCGCTGTATTACATCCATTTGGGCGGGGTGTTTGCTTTCTGTTCCGAACCTGCTCCGCTTCTGGAACTGCCGCAGGTCCGCCGCAGGCTTGACCACGACGCGCTGGCAGCGTTTCTGAGCTTTAAGTATGTGCCCGCACCGGATACGTTTATCAAGGATATCAAAAAGCTCGCAGCAGGCCACACGCTTGAGTATTCGCCGCGCGGCGACATGTTGCGCACGGAGCGTTACTGGCAGCTGCAGGGCCGCGAAGGCAGCAGTGATGCGGGCGAACTGGCTGAAAGACTGACCCGTGCGGTTGACAGCCAGATGGTCAGCGATGTGCCGCTGGGGGTTTTTCTGAGCGGCGGCATAGACAGCGGGCTGCTGACATGGGCCGCCGCAGGGCAGGGCGGAGAGCATTTCACGGGCGGCTATACCGTAGCCTTTGACGAGACAGGCCGTAAAAAAGGCCTGCGCGCGGGCGGTTCATTTGATGAAAGCCGTCTGGCCGCCCTGAGTGCCGCACATCTGGGTGTGCCTCTTTCCAGCACTACGCTTGCAAGTCCGGCACAGGCGACACTGGATGACTGGATACGGCGGTTTCAGGAGCCGTTTGCCAATACCAGCATACCGGCCAATTTTTTGCTGTGCCAGTGGGTTGCCCGGCACGTCAAAGTCGCCCTGAACGGTTCAGGTGCCGATGAGCTTTTCGGCGGGTATGACAGGTACTACGCCGTGCATCCTCCGGCAGCCCTGCGCGCCCTGCACTGTGCGGCGCCGCTGCTGCGGCGTGTGGCGGACATGCTGCCGGTAGGGGGCGGAAAGAACTCTCTGGTGCACCGTGCCAGACGCTATCTGGCAGGCTGTGCACTTGCCCCCGCGCAAAAACATGCCGGCAGCATCAGACTGTTTACCGATACCCAGCTTGCAGCCATTGCTCCCGGTGTTGTGCCGGCGACTTTTGTACAGGATGCTTTTGCCGGTGCGCCTCAGGGCAGCCTGCTGTACAAGGCCACGTGGACAGATATGCAGACCATGCTGCCGGACGACTATCTGACTCTGGTGGACAGAACCAGCATGGCGGCTTCGCTGGAAGTACGTGTACCGTTTCTTGCCAGGGATTTTGTGCAGTACGCCTTTTCATTGCCGCCGGCCGCAAAGATTGCGGGGTGGAAAAAGAAAACCGCCCTGCGTGCGCTTGCCGCAAAGCACCTGCCCGAAGACATTGCACGCCAGCCTAAAATGGGGTTTGAATCGCCGGTGGGCCGGTGGTTCCGTGACGGGCTGGGTGAGGCACTGTGCCGGCAGCTGGCGCAAAGCCCGCTGCAGAATATTATATCGGTACGGGGGGTGCAGGCGCTGGCACAAAGCCACAGCGCCGGTCAGGTGGACGCAGCCAAGCCGCTTCTGGCTTTGTACACCCTTGTGCGCTGGATGGATATGTACAGGGTGGAACTTTAGCCATGCAGATCAGCTTCATATCACACGAATATCCCCCTGTGAGCGGCGGCGGGTCCACGGCCCTGCACGAGTATGCCTCGGGGCTTGCCGCCCGCGGTCATGCGGTGCAGGTGGTAACCGTAGGCACCGGAGCTCATGACACCGTCGACACAGAGGACGGCGTGCAGGTTGTGCGTCTGGCTGCCGGCAGAAAAAGCCTTCTGGCTCCTTCCAAGGCGGAGCTGATACGTTCCTGCGCCGCGTTACGGCTCAAGTCCATGCCGCATTTAAGACGGCATGAACCGGAAGTTCTGGTGGCTTTCTTTGCTTTCCCTGCCGGTTTTCTGGCAGCCCCGCTGGCTGCAAAGCTGAATATACCTCTGGTCGTTTCGCTGCGCGGCTCTGATGTTCCCGGATTTTCCGCAAAACGCCTCGGCGTGTTCGGTCCGCTGCTGCCGTATCTTTTCCGTCGGGCCACACGGCATGCTGCTGCTGTGGTGCCCAACGGGCGGCGGCTGGCAGACATGGCCGCACCGTATCTGCATACGGGGTCCCGGGTGCGGGTTATACCCAACGGAGTAGACACCCTGCGTTTTGCTCCGCAGGGTGCGGAGCACGGCAGCATGGGCGGCCCGTTACGGGTGCTTTTTGTGGGGCAGATGATTGCCAGAAAGCAGTGTCTGGTGCTGGCGCAGGCGCTGCATGAGGTGGCGGCGCGTGGCGTGCCCCTGCAGGTCAGTTTTGCCGGTTCCGGGCCTCTGGAGCAGGATATCCGCAGGATCGTTTCTTCTCTGGACCCTGTTGTCGGTGTGACGTTTACCGGCCATGTACCGCGCAATGCCATTGCAGACCTGTACGGCGCACATGATGTGCTGGTGCATCTGTCGCAGGCTGAAGGTGTTTCCAATGTCCTGATGGAGGCGCTGAGCAGCGGGCTGTGTCTTGTGGCCGCGGATACCGCCGCGGACGCCGCCATTGACGGAGTGCCCCGGCAGGCGCCCGCTGAAGGCGGCGGCATCATACTGCTGCCCGTGGACTGCGGTCCTGCCGTTCTCGGGGCGACCCTTGCCGGACTGGCCTGCAACCGCTCACTGGTGGAGGAGCAGCAGCGCCTTGCACGCCGGACAGCTTTGAAAAACAGCTGGCAGGTCCGGGTCGGCGAGCTGGAAGACCTGCTCACCGGCAGTATTGCCGGTTGTCAGGCATCTTAGGGAACTCATGGAGACAACGATGGCTGCTTTTCTTCCTCGCCATGCCGACGGGCGGCAGGTTTTTTTTACGGGCCTGCTGATTGCTCTGGGCGCTGTGCTGTATCACTGCATTCTGGTGCAGCCCATCGACCACGGGGGCGACGCACTTTTCAAGTGGCAGGTGCACAGGCAGATGCTTGCTCTGGGCGCCATTCCGCCGCAGTTTTATGAAAATCCGGCCCATATGCTGCGCTGGGCCAGCAATCTTCCGGTTCTGGGCGTGCAATGGCTTTTTGATTCGCATCCCAGTTCGTATTTTTTGTGTCCTGTACTTATCGCGGCAGGCAATGCCGTGTGGTGTTTTGTGCTGGGGCGCAGACTGGGCGGTCAGGCTGCGGGCATTCTGACGGCGCTGGCCTTTACCGCTGCGCAGACAACACTGCACTGGGGTACGCAGTTTCTGCCCATGAGCACCGCTACATTTTTTATGCTGGGGGCGTTGTGGTTCCTGCTGCGGTGGATGGAACGGGAACACTATTCTGACCTGCTGGCGTGCAGCGTGATGTTTTTTGTTTCCTACGGCGCAAAGGTTACAGCAATCTATTATGTGCCGGCCATATGCATTCTGCTGGTGTACCATGTGCGCTCAAAGGGAAACAGCTTCAGGGACGCTGTGCCGCATGTAGGTACTTTTCTCGGAGTCCTTGTTCTGCTTTTCTGCATTGAAACAGTTCTGATAAGCAGCTTTACGTCAATTTCCGGCGGACGCTTTGCCGGCATTCTGGCAGGGCATAATCCGTCTGTATGGGACAAGGATATTTTTGCGGCACAGGATGCCAGATGGTATGATCCGCTTATCGGAATATACAGGGACTGGCGGCCCTCATCAAAATCGCTCTTGCAATACATCGGCAATTTTTTTGTGTATACGCGTCATCCGGGCAAAACCCAGAGTATTACGTATTACGCGGCATTCATTCTTTGCGTGTATGCGTTGCGGACCCGCAAAAAAACGTATTATCCGGCTGTTGCCATATATCTGTCGGGTTTTTTTGCCAGTGCCTACGCCATAGTGTCGGTTTTTCCCTTTGTGCGTCCCGAGCGGGTACTGTTCCGCTACCACACTATTTTTTACACACTCGGCCAGATGATGGTAATCAGCTTTCTGCTGCATACGCGTTTCCCTCTGATCGCCAGGTATTGCAAGTGGTTTAAGGATAGTTATGTCCGGCCGCTCAGGGTCGTGCTGCTTCTGGCTTTTTTTGCCCCTCTGGCGGTTGAAGCCGTAAAATACTTTCCGGTTCCCAACAGCATCATAGCCGCTGCGGATGCGTACGACATAGTACAGCAAGCACGCGGCGAAGGGCGCGATGTATTTATTCCGGTACATAAGTGGCCGGAAAGAACAGAAAAGCTGCAATGGAAGTATGTGGCGTTTTACAGCGACCTGAAGCGGGTTCCACCTCCGTATTCTGAAGAGACTCCGCATATTGTTGTCAACGGGCAGCGTTATTTTCGTGTGGAAGAAGGTACAACCCGCGAAAATCCCATACTTCTTGATCATTACTGACCATAACTGCCGGTGACGGCTGTCTGCCGCCGCCGGTAACGGGGCATTTCCGGATACCTCATCTGTCCGGCACCGTGTACATGCTTCCCCCGGCCATCAACCGGGGGCTTTTTTTCTCTTTTTTACAGGACATTATATGAAACGTATCGCTTTTATCATGCTCTGCCTTTTGGCCCTTGGCTGCACTGCTGCGAAAAACAGGCATGACTCCGGAATGATAATAACGCCTGCAGAACTTGCAGAGATGAACGGGTCGCAAGTTGAAAATGTTCTTATCAACGGACACCCTGCAAATTATTTCACGCTTGCCGCCAAGCTGTTTTCGGAAGGAAATAAGCAGGAAGGAGTGAAATGGTTTTATGTGGGTCAGATCCGCTACAGAGCGTATCTGCAGGCCAATCCTTCGTTGGACCCTTCCGGTGATCCGGCGCTGTTCTCGTCGCTGATGTATACGGTGGGAACGCCCCTGAACGGATATATCGGCGGCGACACCGATGCATGGATGGCCACCATCGACAGTGCCGTGCAATGGCATGACGGACATCCTGACAACTTCCTTGATAAAGATAAAAATCAGGCGGTGTATGCAGCTGTCTTGTCTGGTCTGGACAGTCTGAAGCAATATATTGCCGACAATAAGGATGCCATCCGCAAGGAACGCGAGGCCAACGGTCTGGAAAACCGCTGACCGCAGGCATGCGGAAGAAGCGGCGCGCGGATAATCATGGCGGCAGGTGAAAGGCCGGGTAGTATACCGGAATAGCCGATAATTTCACCGGAACAGAGGAGAAAACCATGAAGAACCGCTGTTGTGTTGCCATTTTGGTGCTGTTATGTGTGTTTCTGGCCGGTATTGCTCCTGCAGGAGCGGATGACGGGGACATACAGCGCGTCGTGACAAGTGTGACGACGGATGACGTAAACCGCGCAGCCATGGCCATTGCCTTTACCAGAGGCATCATGCAGGAAAAGCAGGTGGAAGGGATTTTGTTTTTCAATGTATATGGTGTGAATCTGGTTAATGCGGGCAAGGATTCGCCTGTGTACGGCAATGGAAAAACCGTGGCGCAGATGCTCAGAGAGTTTATGGACGCCGGCGGTGTGGTCATGGCGTGCCCCATGTGCATGCAACATGTGGGCGGCATGACATCCGCAGATCTGATACAGGGAGTCAGCGCGGTGAAAGGCGGCGGGGTCAAGGCCGTATCCGGTCCCCGCACTCTGGCGCTTTCTTACTAGCTGTATTCTCCGGTATGGGCAGGCCCCGTGTGCCGGATTATACGTTAAAACATGTCAGGTATCAGGCAGGCGGCACCTCGTGCGCCTGCCTTTTTTTATGCGGGGGAGGCCGCAGGAGTACTGTACAACCGTTGCGGCAGCCTGATTGCTGCCGAAGGGAAGTCCCCGCTGGTGCGCACAGCCTCAGGCGTGACACAGTGCCGTGCAGTGGCTGCGCGCATGGGTACGTGCCGGTAAAAGCGCACCAGATTCACCGGCGGCAGCCTTCGGCTGTCACGCCTGCAACGCTGTCTGCAGGCGGACCGCGCAGGCCTACTGTGAAGGCACGGCGGCCGTATTGCTTTCAGTAAGGTGACCGGTGCCGGAATCATCCCACCCAGAGTAGCGGAAGGCTCTTTTTTTCAGGTACTCAAGGGTGTCGTGTCCGATGTCTTTGCGGACAAGGACAAATTCGCCGGAAAAAATGACAGGTATTTCATGCGGACGGCCTTCAAGGTCCAGTCGTATGGCTTCCGCCATGGCCACACCGTTATCGTCGTTCATCCGCATCACGGTCACATCCAGTTTCCCCGCCAGCAGGGCTTGCAGCTCCGCACTGCCTCCTCCCCAGCCGTTAAGCAGTACCTTACCCTGCATGCCCGTCTGCTCCATGGCTTCTGCCGCTCCCAGCGCCGTGTCTGTGGCGCAGGCATATATCAGGTCGACATCCTGCGAAGAAAGTATGTCCAGTGTCGCCTGCCTTGCCTTTGCGCGTATGCCGTCGGTGTAATAGGTACCGGCAAGATTCCAGTGGGGGTGAACGAATGCTTTAAAGGTGTCACCGCGCATGGTGCTGACATAGCCCTGCGAAAAGTACAGCATGGCATAGGTGCCGCCCTGCGGGCGGTTCAGCATGAAGTGGTCTGCCAGCAGCCGTGTGCCGCTGATGTGGTCGAAACCTGCATACAGCAGTGGCTGCCTGCCTTCCCAGCTGCGTAGCGGAGTCGTGATGTTCTGCAGTATTATCTTGGGTCTGCCGCGTTCAAGTACCTGCTCTATCATTTTTTTGTGCCGCCCCACATCAAGGGTGAAGACAAGATAGTCCGGGTCGGCCTGCAGTGCTTCGCGCAGTTGCTGTTCCTGCAGGCGTACATCCAGTGTGGGGCGAGAACGGAATTCAAGCAGTTCATAGCGCAGCCCCAGCTCGTCCATGCGTGCTTTGAAAGAAGCGGCGCTGCGTTGCCAGTAGTCGGAAGCCTGAACTCCCGGATGAATGAAGGCAATGCGTATGTGCGGCAGATTGCGCGTAACAGGGGTGGCACCACCGCGCACCAGTGTCTGAAAGCGCATCATGGTGCGCAGTTGAGCGGGGTGTTTTTTCTGATATTCTTCGACGGTATAATATTCTTCTGCAGAAAGCTGCGCCGCCTGAACCGCGGGGGCAACGGACAGTACAGCCAAAAAAAGCATCGGAAAAAACGCCGTTGCGCGTAGAAAAAAAGTGCTGGTGAAACGCATGAGCCATCTCCGGTGCTGCGTTGTCTGCAGTGGGCCGGCCGCCGTGAAGTCTGACCGGAGTTGTTTGTAAAATATGTTTAGTTACAGGATATTATATCTTGTTACATGGGGTTTTTGCCGGGTGAAATGGGGTACAGACCGTATTGTAGAAAGACTGTGCGGCAGGGGCCATTATAGACATCGTGTACATAGTGTTGTTATTTTCAGTATCTTTAAGTTTTTTTAAGCATGTATATTGACCGATCGTTTTTTTTCTGCTTTCTCCAAAGAAAAAACCGATGGAGGATGACATGAAGAAACTTGCTGTGACCTTGGCGCTGGTGCTGTGCCTGCCCGTGATTGCCCTTGCCGCGGACTGTACAGCTGTTTACGGCGACGGATCCACCACGCTGAAGCTGGCGACGGGAAGCCCGGGAGAGCTGGGCCTGCTGGAAGAACTGGCAGGTGCGTTCAATGCGGAGCATGACACTACGCTGTGCTGGGTGAAGGCCGGTTCCGGCAAGTCACTCAAGTTGCTTCATGAAGGCGACGTTGATCTGGTGATGGTGCACGCGCCCGCAGCAGAGAAAAAAGCCGTGCAGGAGGGCTGGGCCGGTGAACGTACGCTCATAGGCTCCAATGAATTTTATATTGTGGGGCCGGAAAATGACCCTGCAGATATCGCTTCGGCTGCTTCAGCGGCAGATGCCTATGCACGCATTGCTTCGGCACAGGCGCTTTTCTTTTCGCGTGGTGACAATTCCGGAACCCATAAAAAAGAACTGGCCATCTGGAAGCAGGCAGGAGTCGCCCCGCAGGGGGCATGGTACACCGTAACAGGTGACTTCATGCAGGCCACGCTGCTCAGAGCCGATGCCGAAAAAGGGTATTTCATGACCGATTCGTCCACATGGGTGGCCACCAAAAAAGAGGTCCATAATCTCAAGGTGCTGTTCAGGGGCGATATCTTTCTGGTGAATACCTATCACGCCCTGCTGGGAACAAAGGGGCACAATGCCGCACTGGCAGACAGCTTTATCAAGATGCTGGGCAGTGACAAAGGGCAGCAGATGGTACGTGACTACGGAAAAGATCTGTACGGCGAAGGCATGTACAATGACGCGGAATACGCTGCGCAGTATGACCATTAACAGATAATGCCGCCGCGGCGGTGACGGCGCCGGCAGTTCTGTACGGAGCAGGCGTCATTGCACGGATGCTGGCGGAAGAACGGATACCGCAGGCGGCGGTAACACAGGGTGCATCGCCGGACGCTTCAGAGCGTCCGGCGTTTTTGTTGCGCGTACATGGGCTGGCGGATTGTTACCGGCCGCATAACGGGCTGCGGGCAGCGGGAACGCATGCGCGGTGCCGTGCAGGGGCAGAACCTGCGGCCGGCGGTCTCTGCCGGCAGACCGGGATGGACGGCATCCGGTTGTGTCCGCCTGCATCCTCTGCCCGTGACGGGCGGCACATGTCAGCCTGTTTACAAATCTTCCGCTGCCATGACGCAGTCGCCGCCCCGTGCTTTTGCCTGATACATGGCGTTGTCGGCCCTTCGGGTCAGGGAGGTCAGGTCGTCGCTGTCGCGGTAGGCCGCCACACCGGAACTGAACCCCACAGGAATGTCGGGAGCGGCGCATACTGCGGCGGATATGCGCCGTGCCAGCGCCCGGGCGCTTTCTTCATTTCCGTCCAGCAGGATGATGAATTCGTCTCCGCCCCAGCGGGCCAGAAGATCGGTGGGGCGCAGCCTGCCGCGTATGACGCGGGCCATGGATGCCAGTACTTCGTCACCGGCAAGATGCCCCAGCCTGTCGTTTACTTCCTTGAAACCGTCCAGATCGATGATCAGTATGGAGAAGGGGATTCCGTCGCGCGATGCCCTGTATGCGGCCAGGTCAAAGCGTTCCTCCAGCTCGCGGCGGTTGGCTGCTCCTGTCAGCGGGTCTGTTCTGGCAAGATGCTCTATGCGTGCCTGATATTTGTTAACCGCCAGCACGCACAGGGCCAGTATGACAAGTGTGGAGACAAACCCCATGGCCAGCGTGCGCATGAAGTTGCCTCTGGCCGTGCGCAGGGCTGTCATTTCATCCTGCACCACCAGCAGATGCCATTTGAATTCAGGGATATAGCGCGACGTAAGCAGATAATGTCTGCCGCCGGCGTCGTACTGCAGGCTGACTGCATCGCCCTGACCTGCCAGTATGTCCGGCGCAATGTCACGCAGCCCGTCCATTTCGGTTATGTAGGCTTTTTCCACCAGTGACGTGTCGGGATGTATCTGTATCAACCCGTCCTGATCGATGAGGAAGGCCTGACGCAGATACGTGCGCTGTGCTTCATCCAGCAGCTCCAGAGCCTTATCCAGCGCTATGCCTGCCCCGGTAACGCCCAGCAGCCTGCCTCGGTCGTCTTCAAGGCGGAAGTTTACAAACACGGTCATGGTGTTGCCGGCAGCCTGATTGACGTCGATATCAAGGTCGTATGGCTCTTTGTACCGTGTGAATGCGTAGAACCACACATCATGCGGATCGCGCGGACCGATTTTTTTCAGAATGCCGTCCGGTGTGTAATAGCGGTCGGTTACCGCCGAAACGAAAAAGGTGCTTAAAAATCCATATTCCTTTTTGATTCTGGAAAGATACCGGCGCACTGCGTCCTCATTCTGTTCGCCTCCGGTCACCCAGTCGCGCAAAAAAGTGTCGTTGGCCATGGCCGAAGACACCAGAAGGGGACGCATGAGCGCACTGTGAATTTCGGAATAAATGTTTTTGCCGGTCAGCGGCAGGGCGGAGCGGAGCAGATCGTCACGCACTGCATTGCGGGTGACAACATAGTTGATGATGCTTGTCGCCAGAAAAACGGTAATGAGAATGGCCGCCAGTGCGGAGATGAGACGTGTTTTGAGCTGCATTGTCTGTTCCGCGACGCGGAGCCGCCGTAGGGGTGCAGAGGATGATGATGCGTGTGCCTGCGCCGGAAACAGCGCCTGACAGGGGCCTGCCCGCGGCAGCGGGAAAATGTGCCGCACGAAAATATCTTAGTTGCACAGGTGCTGCGGGTCAACGCTTTGTGCAGGCAGATAAAATACCAAGCCCGCCTGTCCGGGCGGGCTCGGGGAATGTTATCAGATGGGTTCCAGCCCTTCTTTTTCCAGCAGCGGAACCGCGTATTCGATGGATACCGCATATGAAAAGCTTGTCGGCATGGGTTCTGTGCCGTCCACAACGGGAGTTGCTTCCAGCGGGTCAAACCTGCCGCTGACAATGCCTATGACGCGCAGGTCGTCCAGCCCCACCAGCGGGCCGCCTTTTGATCCGCCGTGTACTCTGCTGTCAAACAGAAACATGTTTGTTTCGTTGGTTGACCGCATTTTGGCGCAGATGACAGCCTGCTGCAGCACCTGCGTGTAAATGCACTGAAAGCCGAAAGCAAAACCCAGACTGGCAACGCCGTTGCCTTCCGAAACATTTTCGGGAACGCCGATGACATGGTCGGGCATGGTTATTTCCACAGGGTCGGTGAAGGCCAGCAGGGCCATGTCCCGTTCTTTGTCCATCCGGGCAAGCCGCACGGGAATGGCGGCCAGCGCCTCGCTGCTTACCGGATGAAACCCCGCCTCGGCAGGGGCGGGTACAACCATGAGCGTATCGTCGGGGCTGATGGCATGCGCCACGGTAAGCAGATAGCCCTGCGGGTGAATGACAAAAGCGGAAGCAAGAAAAACAAGTTGGTTTCTACTGTCGGTTTTAAAAAGCTTCATGCAGCCGTTACGATAGCGCATATGAACATCTTGAAGCATATATGATATTCTCCGTGGTTACGGTTGTTCGGCCAGCCAGCGGGTAACCTTTTCGGGATGCGTGCGAATCCAGCGGAGCGCTTTTTCGTAGGGGAAAAGCCCTTCGTCGTCCTGAATCCACAGCATCAGCTGGCCCATGTCTTCGGGAGACCAGTAAAATGCGTCCAGCAGGCGGAATACCGCCTGATTCTCTTCGGCCAGACCCTTGCGGGTCATGGTATGTATGCTGCCGCTTTCAGAAAAAACGCCTTCGGGGTCTTCCAGAAACTCCAGATTCCAGCGTGCGAACGCCCAGTGCGGCAGCCAGCCGGTAAATACGACCCACTCCTGATGCCGTACGGCGTGCGAAAGCTCCGCCATCATGGCCACTTCGCTGCCGGACTCCAGCCTGAAGCTGTCCCTCAGCCCGTAGACATCAAGAGCCCGTTCCGCCTTTTCCATCACACCGGCATCGGGTTCTATGCCGATGATGCGGTGACGGTAACGCGGGGCATCTTTACGCAGTGCGGGTATGGATGCGGTGGTCACATACGGCCTGTTGCGCAGCCCCGTACCGGCTGTAAATCTGCCTGCCGTTACCCGCGGAACCACCAGTCCCGTGCGGGTGCCTTCCAGATTGGGGCCCAGGTCGTCCAGCATACCGGCGTATCTGGCGCGGTAGGCGGAGTGTGTGTGCGGCAGCCATGCGGAAAGCATGGCGTCCGCCTCGCCGGCGGCCACCATGCGCCACATTTCTCCGGCGCCGGCAGCCACCAGCGTGCAGGGAATCCCCAGTTTTTCCTGAATGAGCGCCTTCATCAGATTGGCACTGGCTATGGAGGACGACCATTGCGCATATGCTATGGTCACGGGTTTTTCAGCCGCGCGGACAGGACCGGCTGCCAGAATAAGCACCGCTGCGACAAAAACGATAACTCTGCGCATGATGGTTCTCCTTGTCAGGCTGAGGAAACAGGGGCTGCTACCAGAACTTGCGCCTCCCGAAGGTTCTGTCCAGTACAGGTTTGCGCTTCACCCGGAAGCGTACCTGCTGCTTGGGAATACCCAGCGTAAATTCCTGCGGGCCGGAGTATTCTTTGAGCCCTTTGTGCAGTGAATAGCACATGCCGAGCAGGATGACCGCAAAAGGCAGCCCCGTGGTGATGGTGGCTGTCTGCAGCGCCACCAGTCCGCCGCCCATCAGCAGCACCGCGGCCACAACGCCTTCGAGCAACGCCCAGAAAAGGCGTGAAAGAACAGGCGGGTTGGGGTCTCCGCCCGAAGTTATGATGTCAATGACCATGGAGCCGGAGTCGGAAGAGGTCACAAAGAAGGTTATGACCACCACGATGCCCAGAAAGCAGGTGACAGAGCTGAGCGGGAAGTTTTCCAGCATGACGAAAAGGGATACCGGCAGGTTTTCCTGCACGGCGGTGGCAATGCCGCCTGCCCCGAACATTTCGATGTTCAGTGCTGTGTTGCCGAAGATGGTGATCCACAGAAACGTGATGAACGTGGGTACCAGCATGACTCCCATGATGAATTCGCGGATGGTGCGCCCGAAAGATACCCGGGCGATGAACATGCCTACAAAAGGTGACCAGGCGATCCACCAGGCCCAGTAAAAAATGGTCCAGCCGTGCTGCCACTCGGTATGTTCATATGTCTCGTTCCATGTGGAAAGCTGCGGCAGAAACTGAATGTAATAGCCTATGTTTTCCAGTGTGGCGTTAAGGATGAAAAGCGTGGGACCGAGAAAAAGCACAAACAGCGCCAGCATGCCGGCAAGAACGATGTTGATCTCACTCAGCCGGCGGATGCCTTTGTCAAGACCCGCGACGACACTCCATGTGGCAACAGCGGTGATGGCCGCAATAAGAATGACCTGAATGCCCGTGGACTGTCCGATACCCCACAGATGGTCCAGTCCCGCATTGACCTGCTTGACTCCCAGACCCAGCGACGTGGCCACCCCGAACAGGGTTGCCACCGTGGCCATGATATCGATGGCGTTGCCCACAGGGCCGTAAATCCGCTCGCCCAGCACGGGGTAGAATGCGGTCCGGATGGAAAGGGGCAGACCTTTGTTGAATGAAAAAAAGGCCAGCGACAGGGCGACAACGCTATACACAGCCCACGGATGCAGGCCCCAGTGCAGAAACGTGATGTCCATGGCTTTGCGGGCGGCTTCCGTTGTTCCCGGTTCTGTCAGCGGATTGGCAACATAGTGGAACATGGGTTCTGCCACTCCGTAAAACAGCAGGCCGATGCCCATGCCGGCGGAAAACAGCATGGCAAACCACGCCATGGTGGAAAATTCTGGCTCGGCATCGGGACCGCCCAGTCGGATGTCTCCGTAGCGGCTGACAGTAAGCAGCAGAACAAACAGCAGTACAATGTTCATCGTGGCGATGAAGAACCAGCCCGTGTAGGTGGACATGTAGGACTGCATCGTCTGGAATACGTCGCCAAGAAAATGCTGGAAAACTAAGGTGATGCCGACGAAGAGGAAGATAAGCCCCGCGGAGCCGAAAAAGACCCACGGATGTACTTCCAGATGAAACCAGCTCGGTTTCGTATCTGCTTCAGGAGTGGAGTTTTTGTTGCTTTGTTCGTTCACAGTCTCATCCTTGTGTAGGGGGCGGCCGTCCGGCACGCTCCGTTCAGCACGGAGCGCATCCTGCCCGGCGTAAACCGGAATAAGCCGGTACGTATCCCGTCACGCAGTTGCGGTTGCGAAAACGACTATCCCCCGAAATGTTTTTGGTGGTTTTTAGGCCAAAAATAATACGTCAAAGCAGGCCTGCCGTCAAAGCTGCGGCCGGATAATTGTCAAACCATCCGGTGAGGCATGACGGACCGTAAGAGAAACAATCAGGTGCAGGGCAAAAAAGCTGTGCCGTGATGCTTAGATATTGCGGATAATGAGTATGACTGCGCTTAACGCGGAAACAAGGAATACCACCGGCCGGGTGTAGCCCGCGTCGCACAGTGCCGCGGCACGGCGCGAGGCCAGATAGCCCAGTGCCACAGCGGGAGCCAGCATCAGCGCGACTGTCAGTTCGCGTTGGCCTATTTTACCCACATAGGCCAGTGCCGCCTGAGCCATGATAATGGAAATGAGACCTACAAACGCCAGCGTGCCGCGCAGCCTCGGTCCCGGCTCGTTCTGAAGAGCCAGTGCCAGCGGCGGCAGGCCGACACCGCTCACCGTGCCCATGAATCCGCCCACCAGACCGGCGGAGAGCAGAGTGGCTTTGCCCTGCGGCACCGGCAGCCCCGAAGCGCTCATGCCGACAGCAGCCAGAATGAGCGCGCTGAGCAGCAGGGCTGTTTCCCGCTGCGGCAGACTGCTGATGAGAGCTGCGGCGACAACGGTTCCTATAAGGTAACCGCCTATGGTCCCTCTGACACTGGGCATGCTTACATGTCTGCGGCCGCTATAGGCCATCAGTGCCGTGATGATGCTGACCAGCAGCACAACAGGACCGGGAAGAAACACCGGGTCGATGATGTTGAGCAGAGGGCCGATGAGCAGAGCCAGACCGAATCCGGCGACTCCCTGTGCGAAAGCGCCGAAAAACACAATGATAAACGCAAGCCCGAGGCTTGAGAGTGAAAGTCCTGTTTCAAGCATGGAATAATGAAAAAAGGCTAGATGTGAGTGTGTTGTATCCATCAGTGCCGCCCGTGCCGTAATGAGAAAGCACGGGACGCTTTTGCAGTACGGTCAAGCCGTCCGCGGTACGATGTTGCGCAGCGTGGCGGCTTCCTTCCGGTCTGCGGCAGGCGGGAAGAAGGCCGTGCCACCTTCAATGGTATGGTTGGACATGAAATGAAATGTGTCAATTCATAATTCGGCCATGCGGGGCGTAAACATGGTGAACCAGCCTGAACGGGATGAAAAACACGAAGATGCAGCATACATTGCACGGAGCGCTGTTCTGAGTTTGCTGTTTTTGCCGTCGGTGCAGCTCGGTTTTTCTATCTGCTGGTTGAGTGTACTGCGGTGCTATTCCGTCTTTTTCTGTCCGATGCACAGCCCTACGGATTCATTGATGTTGTCAAGTGAACCGGAGAGTATTGTCAGGTTTTCGGACAGAAATTGAAGCGTTTCTGTCCGTTCTTTGACACCGCCCGGTGTGTCCAGTTCTGTCGCCTCACCGGAGAGAATATAATCAAAAACAAAAATGCCGCCCGGCGCCAGATGGTCCAGCAGATGTCTGGCAATGGTCAGGGGTTTGTGCAGGTGCTCAAAAACAGTGGTGATGACAATGAAGTCGTAGACTTTTCCGTCCTCAAGCGGCTGATCGAATTTTTCGGGAGAGATTACCGGCATGTCGGTGACGGCGTCGTCCCGCATGTATAAATGGCGCGCATAATGGAAAGGAAAGTTGGCGATGTCCGTAAGTGTCCATGATACTGGGATATGGTTATAATAGTTTTTCCATGTGCGGTAGTACGGAGCGAGTGAGCAGCCGAATTCAAGGGCGCGCATGCCCGCAGACAGGTGCCTGAAGGCTTTGTAGGCGCGTATGGGGCGCAATGCGAGCCCGTAAACGTAAGAAAATGTGGAGTATATGTTGTGCGGCTTCTGCCAGTTGGCAAGGTGCAGGTCAGGACTGTCCCATCGGTAATCCGCAGGATTCTGGACTTTCAGCCTGTATGCGTGACGCAGGGCGTGAAAATCGGCAATATAAAGGGGACGACCGTTAAGGGCATTGCGCCAGTAGTCCTCAAAGTCCGTGAACCATTTTTTTACAAAACCGCACATGACAAGCGGTTCCATGTACCGGGTCTTTTGCAGCAGTGCTGTCGTAAAAAAAGACAGCTTGTTGCGCAGAAAGGATTTTCGGACAGTGTTCTTTTTGGCCGACTTATATGCTTCATCCTGTCTGCTGTAAGCTGCAGGAAGATTTATTCTGAGGTCGTCATAGCCGTTGCCGCCCGGCAGCCAGTCCTGTTCATCTGACATGAGGTTTCCTTTACTGAAAATTGCCGGCTTGAGGCCGGAACAGCTTTACCGCCGCTGTTGCAAAAGAGGCGCAGCAGAATTTTATACTATTCTGCATTACAATATATCAAGCGGTAGTGTGTGTAAATGGTGATTGATTATGGATTGTTGAGGTTGTACGGCATACGCTGCCCCGCCGGATGCATGCCGTCTTGACCGGTCCGGTATCAGCTGAAAAGGCCCGCGTGCGGCCGCACATGCTGCCGTAAATGCCGTCAGTACCGGGAGTGCTTCCGGGCTTTTGTGATATATGACACTTGTCTGCGGCGGCGCTTGCTGCTTTTTTTTGTCGCTGCGTAGCCGCAAATGTCGAAAAGGCTATTGACGCAACTTGACGCCGCGCTGACCCCGCATGTACTGTGCGTCCACTGTGAAGGGGACGGCGCGGCAATGCGGTGCCGCGTCTCTGCCTGCCGCTACGGAAAGCAGGCCCGGCCGCGTGACGGCGCCGGGCATACCGCCGGTCAGCACCGGCGTTTTTTCGTGCGGCGGTACGCACGGCACACCGCACCGCGCAGGCGTATGCGTCTGTTTTTTCTGTGTCGTTCTCCCCTTGTTCCGTATCTGCTTTTATCCGGGGCACAAGCGGGCAGCGTGGGTGCCACGCCGCCTGCCTGCCTCCGTGCGGCCATGCCGCATGAAACAAGGGGTGTGATCAATGTTGGATTCCAGACATTCCGGCGCGGCCTGTATTGTGGCGGGCACCGCCATAGGGGCGGGCATGCTGGGGCTGCCCATGGTTATCGGTCCCATGGGCTTTCTGCCGGGAACATTGCTTATGGCCGTGGTATGGGCCATGGCGCTTTTTTCCGCGCTGCTTCTGCTTGAAGTGAATCTGAAAATAGGCGCCGGAAAAAATTTCAATAATATGGCCCGCGAAGTGCTGGGCCGCGGCGGGCAGATAGTGGCCACGGGCAGCATGGCTTTTTTGCTGTATGCGCTGCTGGTAGCCTATCTGACCGGTGTGGGCGGTCTTGTGGCACGTACCGGCGGCGCGCTGGGCATGGCCGTCACTCCGCAGGCCGGCAGTCTGCTTTTTGCAGTGGCCGGCGGTGTGGTGGTGCTTATCGGCACGGCGCTTGTGGTCAGAGTCAATAAAGCGCTTTTCTACGGTATGCTTGTGGCCATGGTTGTGGCTTTTGCCAGCCTTGTGCCGGGGGTGGATGTGGCGAATCTGACCACGGCGGCCCCCCGCGAAAAGCTGGTACTGGCCTGCCTGCCCGTGCTGTTTACGTCTTTCGGGTTTCATACGGGCATACCGAGCATCGTCCGTTTTTTGCGCAGCGATGCCCGCAGCCTGCGAAGAGTCATTCTGGTGGGTACGGCGTTGCCCGTCATCTGTTACTTTCTGTGGCTTATGGTGTCGCTGGGAGGTATGCCCGCTGCGGACATCAGCCGTATGGGCGGTAATGTGGACACGCTTGTTTCCGCCCTTGCCGGCAGTTCGGCATGGCTCGGATCGGTACTGTCCGCTTTTGCCGCTCTGGCGCTGATCACATCGTTTCTCGGGGTGGCACTGGCACTGTTTGACCTTCTGGCCGAAACATTCCGGCTTAGCGATTCTGTGCTGCACCGGACGGTTACGGCAGTGCTGGTGTTTGCTCCGCCGGTGACTGCCGCGTTATTGTCGCCGGGCAGATTCATTCAGGCACTGGCCCATGCGGGCGCCGCGTTGACCATCCTTGCGGTGTTTCTGCCCTGTGCCATGGCATGGAAGCTGCGGCGCGACAATGTGCAGGCGTCCTATCAGGTGGCGGGCGGTACCGCCGCGCTTGTGGTGACCTCTGCTTTCGGTTTGCTGGTGGTTTCGGCAAGCTATCTGTAAGTTTCCTGCTATGCCGGTCCAAGGCTCCGCACGATGTGCGGAGCCTTTTGTTTTGCACAGTGAGCACTACCGGCTGAATTTTTCACGCGCGTTGACGTTGCGGCGCTGTCTGCTTATGTAGACTGGACATCCCCGCGGCCGCTTTGCCGGCCCGAACGCAAGACTGGTCCGTGTGACCGGGAGGTGCATTATGAAACGTCTTCTGCTTACTCTGCTGTTGGTGCTTGTTGCGTCCTCTGCGCAGGCCGCTGTGTGGAAGGTGGATACAGATCATTCCGCCGTGCATTTCAGCATACAGCATATGATGATAGCGCAGGTGCGCGGCGCGTTTCACGACATCAGCGGTTCTGTGACGTTCGACGGCGCAGTGCCGTCCGCCTTTGACATCACTGTAGAAGTGGACAGCCTTGATACCGGCGTGGACAAACGGGACGATCATCTGGAAAGCGCCGACTTTTTCGACGAGCAGCGTTTTCCGCTGATCCGTTTTGTAAGCACGGCGGTCACTCCTTCCGGCGAGGGGTACGAGGTGACCGGCAATCTGACCCTTAAGGGAGTGACCAGACCCGTGACGTTCATGCTGGGGGGGCTGGACAGAAGCATTACCGACCCGTGGGGCAATGTGCGCAGGGGCGGGGTGGCAACATTGACCATTGACAGGCGCGATTATGACGTGCGCTGGAATGCTCCGCTGGACGGCGGCGGGCTGCTGATAGGCAATGACGTTGATATCATTGTTGATTTTGAAGTGCTTGAGCCTCGCTGACGTCAGCATTCTTTTGTGAAGATATCGGGCAGCCCCCACGGGGGGCTGCTTTTTTTTGTGCCGCCGTCTGCCGGCTGCTGAAGCAGAACAGCCGCGGTATTGTAACATTCTGCGGTTATATCATGCGCGGTGTATCTGCTCCGCGCAGCGTTCTTCCGGCTGATGCTGAAATACTGTTGTCTATTTCGGGATATGTTTTTCTGTGTGCGCGCGGGCTGCGTTGCATTGCTCAGGTGTCAGGTCATGGATTGTTTTCTCTTCAGGCAGAGCCGGTCCGTTATTTATTTCCTGCACCGGATGGGCATTTTTTGCTTGCATGTATATACTTGCTTACTGTTATAACATAAGCCGCAGGCAATATGAAAATGCATGCAGTGGTCAGGTTTTCTGCCGACAGTCTGCAACTGGCGCGGTGCATGGTTGCAGATGGCACATTATGGCGGTTTCCGGCCGCCGTTTTACAGACGGGGGAGCAATAATGCTTAAGAATCTTGGACTGACATGGAAGATCATGATCATACTGGTCGTGGTCGTTCCGGCAATGCTCGGTCTGACACTGTACATGACAGGGTCTTTTACCGAGCATATGGAGCGGACAGCCCGTGAACAGAGCCTGGAAACGGCTTACAGGTATGCGGGAAAAATTGATGCCGACATGAGTCTGGCCATGCATTCGGCCAGAGCGTTTGCCCGGCTTGCGGAAAGTATGATGGGGCACGAAGGGCGCCCCACGCGTGAAGCGCTGCGTGACAGCATGGAAAACTTTCTGCGCGACCATACCAACCTGCTGGGTATGTTCGCAACGTTCGAGCCGGATGTCTTTGACGGCATGGACAGCATGTACCGCGGGGCCACATATCACAACAAGGACGGCCGGTTCGTGCCGTGGGTTCACTATGAGGGCGGCGTCATAAAGACCATTCCCAGCGTGGGGTATGATGTGGATGACGCAGACGGTGCATGGTATCATCTGCCGCGCAAAACCGGCAAAGAAATCATAATGGAGCCGTGGGCCTACGAAATAGGCGGCGAGTTTGTCATGATGGTGGACATGCTGGTACCCCTGCGCAGGAACGGGCGGTTTGCCGGTGTGGTCGGTATTGACTATCCGATGGGCACCATCGATGAATTCGTGAAAGACATTAAAATGTTCGATACCGGTTATGCTTTTCTGCTTTCCGCCACGGGCACGTACGTGGCGCATCCGCAGAACCAGCTGGTGACTGACAAGGCGAATATATTCAGCCAGCCGCAGACAGAAGCCGAGCTGCGCGCCGGTCTCAAGCGGGTGCAGCAGGGCGAGGATTTTTCCATCACCGTTGAGCGTGACGGTAAACGTCACCTGCTTACTTTTGTACCCATTTTCATAGGCCGGGCCGACACGCCGTTTATTCTGGGTCTTGACGTACCCGTGGCCGAGGTGCTGGCCGCAGCGTACGGCATGCGTAATAACGCGCTGATGATCGGCGGTGTGACGGCAGTCTTCATTCTGTTGATCATTCTGTACATATCGCGGGTTATCAGCAGACCCATTCAGGAAACCGTGCGTGCGGTGGAGGGGATAGCCTCGGGCAACCTCGGTACGCGGCTGCCTGCGGATTCGAAAGATGAAGTGGGACGCATGCAGGCTTCGGTTAATCATATGGCCGAAGAACTGGCGCGCAACATGGGTGAAATCAAGACGCAGCAGGCAGCTGCCGAAGAAAAGACGCGTGTGGCGGAACAGGCCATGCAGGATGCGCAGGAGGCCCGCAGGCAGGCGGAGGAAGCACGTCGGGAAGGCATGCTGATGGCCGCCGGCCGTCTGGAGCAGATTGTGGCGCATCTTTCCAGTGCTTCGGAAGAAATCTCGGCTCAGTCCAATGAAATACGGCATGGTTCCGAGATTCAGCGGGACCGCATAGCCTCTACGGCCACGGCCATGGAGGAAATGAATGCCACGGTGCTTGAGGTGGCCAGAAACGCCGGTGAAACAGCGGACCAGACCAATGCCTCGCGCGCCAGCGCACTGGAAGGGGCGCAGGTGGTCACAGAATCTGTGGCAGCCATGAACAGTATCAAGACCAATGCCGATGCCCTGAAGGAAAACATGGCGGCACTGGGCACGCAGGCCCAGTCCATCGGGGCCATTATGACGGTCATCGAGGATATAGCCGACCAGACCAATCTGCTGGCGCTGAACGCAGCCATCGAAGCCGCCCGTGCCGGTGACGCCGGACGGGGTTTCGCCGTGGTGGCCGACGAAGTGCGCAAGCTGGCGGAGAAAACCATGGGCGCCACCAAGGAGGTCGGCCAGTCCATCAAGGCTATTCAGCAGGCCGCGCGGCAGAATATGGAAGCCATGGAAGCCACGGTGGAACGCATCGGTCATGCCACCACGCTGTCACAGCGTTCAGGTGAGGTGCTGCATGCCATCGTCGCCGCAGTGGAACAGTCGGCCGACAGGGTGCAGAGCATTGCCACGGCAGCCGAACAGCAGTCGGCAACGTCCGAGGAGATAAACAGCGCGGTCGAGGAAATAAACCAGATAACACTGGACACCGCGCAGGCTGTGAACGAAGCGGCCATTGCCGCTGAAGAGCTGGCCCGTCAGGCACAGGAGCTCAGTGCCATCATCGACGACATGAAAAATCAGGGATAAGCCGCAGGCTGCGGTGTGATGCCGCATGGCTGTTTTGTGCAGTCCGGAACTTTGTATCCGGCGCCGCGCACGCCATGCGGCATCGGTCCTTCGGAGAAAGCGGCAGTGTGCCTGCGTGATGATGCAGGCGCGCTGCCGCTTTGTGCTGCAGATGCAAACATGGAACCGGCTGAGGCTCCTGCCTCATGAACAGCCCGTCAATCGGGCCTGTTATGTCAGTGCCGCGTTGCCGCGGTCGGGTCTGATGCGTAAACGTTTCTGCGTCCTGCCGTGTATCTTCATGTTTCCGGCGCACCGCCCCACAGGCCGCCATCCGGCACGGGGCATCCGGCGTACCGTGTGCTGCCCGCAGTGGAATCTGCGGGGCACGCAATGGCCGTCCTGTTTTCTGCTGCAGTCTTCCGCCAGTGCTCCCTGACAGCATTTCTGGCGGCTGCGGCTTTTCCCGCGTGGTTTCGTGCTGTTGCCTGTATTCTTCTGCCCCATGTTTGCGGGCGGCAGCGTTTTGCTGCTGCCTTTTTTCATTTCTGCTTTCCCATGATGTTCATGCGACAGGGCCGGTGCACATCCGGCGAGTATCGGCAAGCGCCTGTCCTGCATGGGCGCCCGTCACTCCGCCGGGGCACATGCGCCGCCTGCCCGAAAGTGGATGCCGGGCGGTGCCTGTGCGGCTTTACGGGGAGTTGCGCATCAGCGCGGGGCTGACTTCTGTGTGCCGGTGGCTGAGAAAAAATATCAGCGAGCGGCACGCAGCTTTGCTGTATACTGACAAAACTACCTGTACTGCGCGGGTATGGCCGGCAGCTGCCGATGCAGACTGTGTGCGGTACCGGACAGAAGGTTGGGACCATTGGGCAGAAAGCGGTTTTACAGCGGAGATAACGGTATGCTGAAGCATCTTGGCTTGAAATGGAAAATAATGGTTATTCTGGTGGTGGTAGTTCCGGTGATGCTGGGGCTGACATGGTATCTGACCGGAACATTTATGAAGCTGATGGAACGGACAGCCGGTGAGCAGAGTTTTGAGCTTGCTTACCGTTATGCCAATAAAATAGATGCAGACATGAGCCTTGCCATGCATTCGGCACGGTCCGTGGCGCGGCTGACAGAGACCATGATGGGGCATGAGGGGCGTTTTACCCGCGAAGCACTGCGTGACGGCATGGAAAATTTTCTGCGGGATCATCCAAATCTGCTGGGCATCTACGCCGCCTTTGAACCCGACGCGCTGGATGGTGCCGACTCCCGTTACATGAACAGTCCGTATCATAACGGCGACGGGCGCTTTGTGCCCTGGGTGCACTATCAGGGCGGAGCCATAGTCACGGAGGCGAGCTCCGGATACGAAAATGATGATCCTGACGGTGCCTGGTACCATCTGCCGCGCAAAAAAGGCACTGAAGTGATTATGGAGCCGTGGGCGTATGATCTGGGCGGCGAAAAAGTGCTGATGGTGGATATGTTGGTGCCGCTCAGAAAAAACGGGCGCTTTGCCGGGGTGATCGGTGTTGATTTTCCCATGGGCACCATTGACCGTTTTGTGCGCGAAATAACCGTGTTCGGCTCCGGGTATGGTTTTCTTATTTCCGCCGCGGGCACATATGTGGCGCATCCTCAGACGGACCTTGTTGAAAACAAAGTAAATATTTTTGAGCAAAAAGATGTATCGCCTGAACTCAGGGCCGGGCTGCGCAAGGTTCTGGAGGGCGGCGATTTTTCTCTGAAGACGGAGGAGGACGGGGCGCCGTTTCTGCTTACCTTTGTGCCGGTGTTCATAGGCAGGGCCGAAACGCCGTATATCTTCGGCATTAAAGTCCCGCTCAATGAAGTGTTGGCGGGGGCTTTCTCCATGCGCAACTATGCCCTGCTGGCCGGTTGCGGCGCCACCATACTTATTCTGCTGCTTATCCTGTATGTCGCGCGTGTCATTTCGTTGCCCATCAAGGCAACGGTGCATGCCGTGGAACAGATATCTTCGGGAGACTTTTCTGTCCGGCTGCCTGCGGATTCGAGAGATGAAGTGGGCAGAATGCAGGTGGCCGTCAATGACATGGCTGCCGAGCTTGCGCGGAACATGGATGAAATACGCCGGCAGCAGGCCGCCGCGGAAGAAAAGACCAAACAGGCTGAAGAAGCGACGCAGCAGGCGCATGAAGCCCGCAGGCAGGCGGAGCAGGCCCGCCGGGAAGGCACACTGCAGGCCGCGCGTCAGCTTGAGGAGATTGTCGCGCATCTGTCTGTGGCGTCAGAGGAAATATCTGTTCAGTCGCGCGAAATCAGACAGGGGTCTGAGGTGCAGCGCGAGCGCATAGCCTCGACAGCCACTGCCATGGAAGAAATGAACGCCACAGTGCTTGAGGTGGCAAGGAACGCGGGCGAAACCGCTGATCAGGCCAAAACTTCGCGCGATAATGCAATGGAAGGAGCCGGAGTGGTCAACCAGACCATGGAGGCCATGCAGGCCATCAAGCGCAATGCGGACGGATTGAGCCTGAATATGAATCGGCTGGGCGAACAGGCGCAGTCCATCGGTACCATTATGAACGTTATCGAAGATATAGCCGACCAGACAAACCTGCTGGCGCTGAACGCCGCCATAGAAGCCGCCCGCGCGGGCGATGCCGGACGCGGGTTTGCCGTGGTGGCGGACGAGGTGCGCAAGCTGGCGGAAAAAACCATGGGGGCCACCAAGGAAGTGGGTGACTCCATACGGGCCATCCAGCAGGCTGCCAGCCAGAACGTGCATGCCATGGAATCAACCGTGGAACATATAGATGCGGCCACCAGACTGTCTTCGCGTTCGGGTGAGGTGCTGGCGGCCATCGTAAGCGGTGTTGAACAGTCTGCGGACAGGGTGCAGAGCATCGCAACCGCCGCGGAACAGCAGTCCGCCACATCGGAAGAGATAAACCGCGCAGTTGAGGAGATTAACCAGATTACGCTGGAAACAGCGCGCGCGGTGGGAGAAGCCACGGTTGCCGCCGAAGAGCTGGCCCGTCAGGCGCAGCAGCTCAGCATGATTGTGGAAGAAATGAAAAGTCAGGAATAGACATCGTGCGGTGCGGGGCCCGTATCCGCCCGTGTTCACCCGTATCCGCCCGTGTCCGGCACATTTTGATAGTGCAGGGCGTTTGGGGCCGGCCATTGCGGATGATACCCGGATGTCTGTACATGGTGGAAAAAGAAGCGGACGCGGTGTTACGGGTGCTGCGGCTGCAGAAAGAAAAGCCCGCACTGCGCAAGCAGTGCGGGCTTTAAGTTATCAGAGCTCGTCTTCCTGTTCCGGCACGACGACTGTCTGCCGTGATGCCTTGATCATTATTTCGGTGACGAATTTGGCGGAATTTCTGGTTGTCCAGTAGTCTGTCACATAGCGTTCGTACGATTCATCGCCCAGCGTGTATCCGTGCTGACGGGCCCAGCGGCGTATCTTTTTGTATGTCTCCGCAATGTCTTCGTGCGGGCCGATGTGGTAGCAGGCCGCCATCATGTGCCCGCCCATATCGGTGGTGTATTCATCGTGGCAGGGCATCAGGGTTTTCTGCAGTATCCTGACGGGCTGTTCTTTGTCCTTCATGCGGGCTGCATGTGAGGAAAAGTTGAGAATGACCGGCCCTGTTATTTCGTTATTCAGGCTTTCCACATAGTTGGTGAAGTCTATGTTGATGATGGCCGCCTTGATGTTGGTGTCATATGTCTGGTTCAGAAACAGATACCGCGACGGCTCAATATACTTGATGGAGACTTCCTGAATGTTGTTGTCAATGACCATCTCCGCTTCCAGAATCAGGTCATACCAGTCTTTTACAGACATGTGCTTGCGTCTGATCTCTTCCTGCTCTTTTTCCAGCTCCTGAATTTTGGAAAGAAAAGAATTGCGGATGGCGCGGTAAACGTTGGCTGTGCTGCCTTCGATAAATTCGCGCATTTCGTCGAGCTTGAAGCCCATCTGTTTGTAATATTTGATTACAGGTACAGCCAGAAGCGATTCGTGCGTATAGTAGCGATAGTTGTTGTAGTCCTGACGCTGCGAGGTGATAAGGCCGATCTTGTCATAATAGCGCAACGCCTTTTTTGAGATGTTGCAGATCTGGCTGACATCGCCGATGGAATATTTCGTCTGCTGCTTCACAGCCTGCTCTCCTTGTCAGTAGACGCTGCGCTTGTCGCATGAAATTGCACCGCACTGCAATTCCGGCAGACGGCAAGTTATAATGGTATCACTCACCGTTGTGCGCAACGTATCCGTTCAGTTGGCAAACCATAATCAGGACGGCTTCCGCATCAGTATGCTCTCGTCTATTCCCCGTGGTCAGCAGAAGCCATCTGCGGGCGGCATGTTTGCGCCCATTCTAGCACATGCGCCGTCATGTAAAAAAGGGGGCCGCCCCGTGCGGGACAGCCCCTTATGACATGCGGCAAGGGCGCGCCGATCAATCCTTGATGTAGCGGTTGATGGTGGCTGCACCTTCTTCGTGAGCGCGGAAGTACACACGCAGCTCATTGCTTTCGTCCATATCAAAACGGGATTCTTCCAGAAGACCGTTGGCTTCTGCCGTCATCAGCGCGCTGAGAATGGAATCTTTCTTAAATGCCTTGAAGTGTCCGTACTGGTCTTTCAGGGCTTCCATAATTTCGCAGGCGCTGGCTTCCTGCACCTTGGTGACGTGCTTCAGAATAGCGTAGTTGAGCGGTTTCATCGCGTTATCCGTTCCTTTTTTTCAGCAGGTCCATGGGGTTCATCGAAATAAGGAAGATGCCGAAGACCATGACAACGGCAGCAGCCCAGGCGATGGGAGGCATGGACCAGCCGTCGTAGCCGAAAGCCACGCCCAGCACAATCCAGCAGCAGAAGGGGCCCCAGAAGGAGAATGTGCCGTTGCAGGCCATGCCCAGTGCGGCACCGCACATGGCGTTGCCCTTGTACCAGAACATGAAGGTCAGGTAGGCGCTCAGTCCGGCCAGTGCAAACCACACCATGGCTTCGCCGTCGCCGAAGGCGGTGGCAACCATGGTCACAGGATTGACGTCGGAAATCATGCTGAAGAGGGGAACAAGAATGATGAGGTTCGAAACTCCGGAAGTGACCTGACGGATGGTGATGCCGATTTCAGGGTCGATCATGGAAGTGCCGTAACCGCATACGCAGCCTTCGATACCCCAGCACAGGGCTGCAATGAAGCCGAAAAGTATACCGGTAAGCAGGCTGGGCGGAGCTTCGGTGCCCATGCCGGTGCTGCCGATCATGGCGCTGGCGCCGAAGCAGATGGCGATACCCAGCAGCATGCGGGCGTTAAGTTCCTGCTTGAACAGGAAGCGGCCCAGAATGGCGCCAATGGCAGGGCACAGCGCGCTGATGGGCACCACGATGGAACCGGCCTGCTGCAGACCCACAACGTAGGCGGTGCTGGCCAGCGGGCCGCCGATAATGGCGGCGACAACCATCACGAAGCCGGGTCTTGTTTTGATGCAGCGCACAAAGTCGCCGAAACGGCCGCGGATACCGGCAATGCCCATGGCCCACAGAGCGCTGGAGCTGTCGGTGGTGGCCGCGCCCAGTGCAGACAGCAGATACATGACGGCAAAGGCGGAGAGGCCGGAATTTTCGCCGTACCATTCCACCCAGACGCCCTTGGACATGCCCAGCGTCATGAACGCGGTGTAAAAGCCGTAAAGCAGACCGGAAAGCAGGGCGATCATGATGCCCTTGCGCCGGAAGTCCGCAGCCAGCTTGTTTTTGGCAACCAGCGCTGCCGGGTTATTCATTACTGCAGTTTGCCCCATTTGATTCTCCTTGCACCTTGGTTGAACATTAAAAACTCCATCCTTCCGGACCCTTGCGATTGCGTGGGGATTCGCAGGGATCTCCAATTATTGGAATAGCATTCCCCTTAAGGGGAAGGTCAACGTCAAATCGTCACGTTGAGGCCGTGCCGCGTCCGGAAGGCATGGTGCAAAGACTAAACATACGAAATTCATTGACTAAAACGCTGGTGAAGAATTGTGAAAAAAATATCTTGTTTGCCCGAACAATCAACAAAAGGTTCCCGCGACCGGAATGTCGCCGCTTTGCGCGCAACCGGGCTGTTTTCTGTGTGGTGCCGGAGCGGGATGTACATGATTGTACCATGTTAATGTCATGTAATAATTTGATTAATTTTGCCTAATGCATGCCGGAATACAGCTTGTCATGCCGCAGTGTGCAGGTGGATTGTCTGTCCTGTCCGGCAAAAGTGGCGTTACCGTTATTTCAGGCGAAGGGACTCTTTTTTTCTGATTGTTTCACACACTCATGTGCGGTGTTTCCCTGTCTGTAATCATAGAAACGCTCTATTTTGCGTGTCGTTTTCGCATGGTGGAAAAGTTTTTAAATCAATCGGTTATCTGGTGTCGTTCAGGTGCTTTACGCCACTGCCGTACCTGTGGCCGGGGGCGGGCTGCAGACACAGCGTTTACCCTGGGGGATGGCTCAAAACGGATGGGAGGATGTGTTCAGAAGGAGAAAAACGAGGCTCAGAAGGGGGAAAAAGGGTACAGATTCCGGCTTTTCACGGGCAAATGATGAATGAAAATATATTGTTATATTTTTCTCAAAGTTTTTTCCAAAAGGCGGTTGACTTTCCCCTTTGGGGGAAGGGCTAGGGTTTAGTGAATCTGGGAGAAGTAGACCGGAGGGGGTCTGCTCCGGAAAACAATTTACAGCAAAGCACGAGGTAGCAGCGTATGGGAGAATACATCCGGTACCAGGGCGAAGAGGCGCTGGGGCTTATTGAAACGCTGGGAATGGTTCCGGCCATCTACGGCGCCGACAGCATGCTCAAGGCCGCCAACGTCCAGCTTATTTCTTACGAAAACGTGGGCTCCACACTTGTGACCGTCATGGTCAAAGGTGACGTGGCCGCGGTGCAGGCTTCGGTTGACGCAGGCTCGGTGGCCGCGGCGGGCATAGGCAAGCTGACCGCGCACAATGTCATGCCCCGGCCCATCAGGCCCATCGGCGACATTGTTTCCGTGCATGCCATCACCGACGACGCACCCGCTGGCGACGGCAGCCGTCCCAGAGCCATGGGTCTCATCGAAACGTTCGGCATCGTATACGTGCTTGAAGCTGCGGATGCAATGCTCAAGACCGCAGACGTCGAGCTGATCGGCTACGAAAACGTGGCTTCGGGTTATATTTCAGTTCTGGTGCAGGGTGACGTGGCCGCCTGTCAGGCCGCCGTGGCCGCGGGCGTAAAGGCCGTGCAGGCCATGGGTACAGATGTTTACAGCTCTGTGGTCATTCCCACTCCTCATCCGGATGTGGCCAAGATTACAGCCCGTTACGCCCTTGAGAATCTGCTGCCCTAGTGGTGACGGACAACGGGCAGCAGTGCGCACGGGGCGTTCTGAATGGTCGCCGCAAGGACACAGGAAACGGCAAAGGGGTAGATGATGATTGTCGATAACGATCTGATTTCCATACAGGAAGCCAGAATTCTGGCAGAAAACGCAGGGCGCGCACAGCGGGTTCTGGCCACGTTTTCTCAGGAACAGCTGGACGAGATCGTCGAAGCCGTAGCCGAAGCCGTGGGGGCGCAGGCGCAAGCGCTTGCGGACATGGCGTACGAAGAAACCGACTACGGCAACCCGCATGACAAGGCAGTGAAAAACCGCTTTGTATGCACGCAGGTGCGCGAGCAGCTGCGCGGCATGCGGTGTGTCGGCGTCATCGGACGGGATGAGCACGCACGCACCATGGACATTGGTGTACCCGTAGGCGTCATTGCCGCGTTGTGTCCGGCGACCAGCCCCGTGTCCACAACCATCTGCAAGACGCTCATAGCCGTCAAATCAGGCAACGCCGTAGTTTTTTCCCCTCATCCGCGCGCTGCCAGAAGCATAGCCGCCGCGCTTGATATCATGATTGATGCCGCGCGGGCTCACGGTCTGCCGGAAGGATGTCTTTCATACATGTCCACGGTAACCAAAAGCGGTACCGCCGAACTGATGAACCATCCTGCCACATCGCTGGTCATGCTTTCGGGCGTGCCCGGCATGATAGGGCTTGCGCGCTGCAGCGGCAAACCCGTGATTTACGGCGGCACCGGCAACGGGCCTGCATTTGTCGAACGCTCGGCCGACATCCGCCGCGCCGTGGCCGACATCATGCTCAGCAAGACGTTCGACAACGGTATCGCGCCGTCCGCGGAACAGTCCATCGTGGTCGATTCCTGCATCGAGCGGGAAGTCAGACATGCCCTGCAGGAGTGCGGCGCATACTTCATGACGGACGAGGAGTCCCTGCGGCTGGCGGAGCTTCTTTTCTGTGCCGACGGACGCCACAAAGCCGGCATGGTTGGTGTGTCTGCCCCGGTTCTGGCGCGCAGGGCAGGCATCAGCGTGCCCGACAACGTGCGGCTGCTGGTGGCAGAACGTAAATATGTTTCCGAAGCAGACCCGTATTCAAGGGAACTGCTTTCCCCCGTCCTTGCCTATTACGTGGAGGACGACTGGATGCACGCCTGTGAAAAGTGCATCGAGCTGCTGCTCCACGAACGCAACGCTCATACTCTCGTGATCCATTCCAGTAACGAAGAGGTGATTTTGCAGTTTGCCCTGAAAAAACCTGTGGGCCGTCTGCTTGTAAACACTCCCGCCACATTCGGCGGCATGGGTGTGACCACTAATCTCTTCCCGTCCATGACGCTGGGCAGCGGGTCCGCAGGGCGCGGGATCACCGCCGACAACGTGTCGCCGATGAATCTCATCTACATACGCAAGGTCGGTTACGGCGTGCGGCAGTACACCGGCGCACAGGACGCCGCGGGATACGGTTCCCGCGTTTGCGCCGCGCAGGGCGTCATGGCCCCTCATGACAGCGATTCCAGAAAAATGCAGGCGTTGCACCGGATCCTGATGGAAGCGATCGGGGTCATGGACGGGGCAGCACACAGATGAAGGAACTTATCCGTTAAAGGGAGGATGCAAAGTGGATCTCCAGGACTTTTCACATAAGCTCGCGGAAGCGACAAAGAACCTTACTCCGGCAGAACGTGCTTCGCTGAAGAAGATTTTCGAGGGCGTATCCGCCGAGGTCTTCAGCCAGCCCGCTCCTGTATCCGCCGTGGCAACAGGTGCAGAATCCGGCATTCCCGACGGGCCTACGCCCCGTCACGTCAAGCTGAAGGAAAACTTCCTCAAGCAGGTGCCCAGCATCACCGTTCAGCGCGCTGTGGCCATCACCAAAATCGCCAAGGAAAACCCCGGTCTGCCCAAGCCGCTGCTGCGCGCCAAGACTTTCCGGTATTGCTGCGAAACCGCCCCGCTGGTCATTCAGGACCATGAGCTTATCGTGGGTTCGCCCAACGGTGCCCCGCGTGCCGGTGCGTTTTCTCCGGAAGTGGCATGGCGCTGGCTGCAGGATGAGCTGGACACCATCGGCTCACGTCCTCAGGACCCCTTCTACATTTCCGAAGAAGACAAAAAAGTGCTGCGGGAAGAGGTGTTCCCCTTCTGGCAGAACAAGTCCGTGGATGAATTCTGCGAAGGTCAGTACCGCGAAGCCGACCTGTGGGAAATGTCCGGCGAATCTTTCGTGTCCGACTGCTCCTACCATGCGGTGAACGGCGGCGGCGACTCCAACCCCGGTTACGACGTAATTCTGATGAAGAAGGGTATGCTTGATATCCAGCGTGAAGCCCGCGAAAAGCTGGAACAGCTGGATTACGCCAACCCTGAAGACATCGATAAAATCTACTTCTACAAGTCCGTCATCGAGACTGCCGAAGGCGTGATGATATACGCCAGGCGTCTGTCGGCCTATGCCGCCGAACTGGCAGCCCGGGAAACCGACCCCCGCCGCAAAGCCGAACTGCAGAAGATTTCCGAGGTCAACGCCCGTGTGCCCGCACATGCGCCTTCCAACTTCTGGGAAGCCATTCAGGCCGTGTGGACCGTGGAATCTCTGCTGGTGGTTGAAGAAAACCAGACCGGTATGTCCATCGGCCGTGTTGACCAGTACATGTACCCCTTCTACAGGGCAGACATCGATTCCGGCCGTCTGACCGAGTACGAAGCTTTTGATCTGGCCGGCTGCATGCTGGTGAAGATGTCTGAAATGATGTGGATCACCAGCGAAGGTGCTTCCAAGTTCTTTGCCGGGTACCAGCCTTTTGTGAACATGTGCGTGGGCGGCGTGACCCGTGAAGGCCACGATGCCACCAACGACCTTACCTACATGCTGATGGATGCCGTGCGTCACGTGCGTATCTACCAGCCCACGCTGGCCACCCGCGTGCACAACAAGTCTCCGCAGAAGTATCTGAAGAAGATTGTGGACGTTATCCGCTCCGGCATGGGCTTCCCCGCGGTGCATTTTGACGACGCGCACATCAAGATGATGCTGGCCAAGGGCGTGAGCATTGAAGATGCCCGCGACTACTGCCTGATGGGTTGCGTGGAACCGCAGAAATCGGGCCGTCTGTACCAGTGGACCTCCACCGGCTACACCCAGTGGCCCATCTGCATCGAACTGGTGCTCAACCACGGCGTGCCGCTGTGGTACGGCAAAAAGGTAACCCCCGACATGGGCGACCTGAGCCAGTATGACACCTACGAAAAGTTTGAAGCCGCCGTTAAGGAACAGATCCGCTGGATTACCAAAAACACCAGTGTGGCCACCGTCATTTCACAGCGCGCTCACAGAGAGCTTGCCCCCAAGCCGCTCATGTCGCTGATGTATGAAGGCTGCATGGAATCGGGCCGCGACGTTTCTGCCGGCGGTGCCATGTACAACTTCGGCCCCGGCGTGGTCTGGAGCGGTCTTGCCACCTATGTGGACTCCATGGCCGCCATTAAAAAGCTGGTCTACGACGACAGAAAGTACACCCTCGCGCAGCTCAACGAGGCCCTGAAGGCCGACTTTGCCGGGTACGATCAGATTCTGGCCGACTGCCTTGCCGCACCCAAATACGGCAACGACGATGATTACGCCGACATGATCGCAGCCGATCTGGTGCACTTCACCGAAACCGAGCACCGCAAGTACAAAACTCTGTATTCCGTGCTCAGCCACGGTACGCTGTCCATCTCCAACAACACGCCTTTCGGCCAGCTGCTCGGCGCCTCCGCCAACGGCCGCAGAGCGTGGATGCCTCTTTCCGACGGCATCAGCCCCACACAGGGTGCGGACTACAAGGGCCCCACAGCCATCATCAAGTCCGTTTCCAAAATGGCCAACGACAACATGAACATCGGCATGGTGCACAACTTCAAGCTGATGTCCGGCCTGCTGGATACCCCCGAAGGTGAAAACGGCCTGATAACGCTCATCCGTACCGCCTGCATGCTGGGCAACGGTGAAATGCAGTTCAACTATCTTGATAACGAACTGCTGCTGGACGCCCAGAAGCATCCGGAAAAATACCGCGATCTCGTGGTGCGTGTGGCCGGATACAGCGCCTTCTTCGTGGAGCTGTGCAAGGACGTTCAGGACGAAATCATCAGCCGTACCATGCTGCATGGTTTCTAATTAAGCCATGGTAATGCCCTCGGGATTTGAGAACCGCAACACACAGAGACGACACCGTGATTGAAAGAAAAGCACTGATTTTCAACATACAGAAATACAACATGTATGACGGTCCGGGCGTGCGGACTCTGGTGTTCTTCAAGGGGTGTCCCTTGCGCTGCAAGTGGTGCTCAAATCCCGAAGGGCAACTCCGGCAGTATCAGGTTCTGTACAAGGAGAACCTGTGTGTGCACTGCGGAGCCTGTGTGCCTGTGTGCCCTGCCGGCGTGCACACTATCTCTGCCTCCACATTGCGCCACGGGTTTGCGGAAGGAGCACAGTGTATCGGCTGCCGCCGGTGCGAAGATGTCTGTCCTTCCTCTGCGCTTGCCGTGGTGGGCGAGCAGAAAACCATATCGGAACTTCTGGAAGTCATCGAAGAGGACAGGCCTTTTTATGAAACCTCCGGCGGCGGGGTGACGCTGGGCGGCGGCGAAGTGCTCATGCAGCCCGAGGCGGCCGTGAACCTGCTGGCTGCCTGCAAGCAGCACGGCATCAACACCGCCATCGAAACCTGCGGCTATGCCAAACAGGAAGTGGTCATGAAGGCTGCCCAGTATGTCGATCTCTTTCTGTACGACGTCAAACATATCGATTCCGCAAGGCATTACGAACTGACCGGCGTGCGCAACGAGCTGATTCTGAGCAACCTTACCTGGCTGCTGGAAAACAAGCACAATGTGAAAATAAGGGTGCCGCTGCTGCGCGGGGTCAACGACAGTGAAGACGATCTGCGCGGACTGGTCGAGTACCTCAGACCGTATCAGGATTACAAAAATTTCAAAGGCATAGACTTGCTGCCCTACCACAAGATGGGTGTGGGCAAGTACAAGCAGCTGGGCTGGGAATACCCCATTGAGGGCAACCCCGCACTGAGCGATGCCGACCTTGAACGTGTCGAGGCCTGCATCCGCAAATATGACTTTCCGGTTTCGGTGATCCGCCACTGATGGAAACACACAGTTCACACACCTGCTGTGAACGGGGAGAATCACGTTTATGACGGCACTCGGGCTTATAGAAACAAAAGGACTGCTTGCGGCGGTGGAAGCGGCTGATGCCATGCTGAAAGCCGCTGATGTGCGCCTTTTGGAAAAGAACCTCGCAAGCGGGGGCCTTGTGACCATCACCGTGGCGGGCGAAGTGTCCGCCGTGCGGGCAGCAGTTGACGCGGGTGTATCGGCTATCAGGCGCGTCAACGCCGCCTCGCTTGTTTCAGAGCATGTCATCGCCCGTCCTGACGAAGGAGTGAGCCGCGTCGTGTCTCTGGTACCTCCGGCTGCCGTGCCGCCCGCCGCACCGCCTGTACAGGCTCCCGCGGGGGATTCCGGCGCACAGCAGCCCGTACAAGAAGCAGCAGAGGCAGAACCGCAGACCGGCTCCACCGTTGAAGAACAGACTCCGGCTGCTGTTGAAGCAAGTCCGGCGCCGGCAGCCGCCGCCCCCCGTACGGAAACGGTCCGGTACGAAATTTCGCAACTGAAGAAGATGAACGTCAGCAGGCTGCGGCAGGTTGCCCGCGGGGTGAGCGGTCTTTCCATACCCCGCGAGGCGGTCAAATCTGCGAACAAAAAAGATCTGATTGACGCGATCATCAATTCATACAGGCAGATAGAGGAGTAGTCCCATGGTAGACAAGGATTTATTGTCCATTCAGGAAGCCCGTGCGCTGGTGCGCGCCGCCCGTGTTGCTCAGGCTGAGTACGCTCAGCTGGGTCAGGAGCGCGTGGACGCCATCGTCAAGGCGATTGCCGATGCCGCCGCCGCTCAGGCAGAGCAGCTCGCCGCACTGGCAGTGGAAGAAACCGGCTTCGGCAAGGTGCAGGATAAAAAGCAGAAGAATATCCTCGCCAGTGAAAAGCTGATCGAAGCCATCAAGGATATGAAAACCATCGGCGTGCTGAACGACGACAAGGCCAGAAAGGTCGTCGAGATAGCCGTACCCATGGGGGTCATCGCAGGGATTGTTCCCTCCACCAACCCCACGTCTACGACCATCTACAAGTCCATTATTTCGCTGAAGTCCGGCAACGCCATTGTGTTTACGCCGCACCCCAGCGCAAAGAAGTGCATCGGCAGAACCGTGGAAATCATCCGCCGCGTGCTGCATGACTGCGGCGTGAGTGAAGATCTGGTGAGCGTCATGAGCGTGCCCACCATTGAAGGCAGCGGAGAACTGATGCGTCAGGCTGATCTTATTCTGGCCACCGGCGGTCCCGGCATGGTCAAGGCCGCATACAGCTCCGGCACGCCCGCTCTGGGTGTGGGCGCAGGCAACGTGCCCGCCTTCATCGAGCGTACCGCCGACATCGAAGACGCCGTGGCAAAGATTTTTGCCAGCAAGACGTTTGACAACGGCACCATCTGCGCTTCTGAGCAGTCCATCGTCACCGAAGCCGTCATCGCCGACAAAGTGCGCGCAGCGCTGGTCAGAAACGGCGGTTACTTCCTCGAAGGTGAAAAGCTGGAAAAGGTCAAGCGCGTCATGGAGCGCGGCAACGGCTCCATGAACCCCGCCATAGTGGGCCGCGACGCCCTGCACATTGCCAAACTGGCAGGCATCGAAGTTCCTGCAGGTACCCGCCTGCTTATTTCCGATGAGCCCGGCGTGGGACCCCGTTACCCCTTCTCCAAGGAAAAACTGACAGCTCTTCTCGGCTTTTACGTTGTGGAAGACTGGAAGGAAGCCTGCGAAATGTGCCACGCCCTGCTGAAAAACGGCGGCATCGGCCATTCGCTTGCCATCCATTCGCGCAATGAAGAAGTCATCCGTGAATTCGGCATGAAGAAGCCCGTTTCGCGCATGCTGGTAAATACGCCCTCAACGCAGGGTGCCGTGGGCCTTTCCACCTCGCTGTTCCCCTCGTTCACGCTGGGTTGCGGCGCCGTGGGCGGCAGCTCCACCTCCGACAACGTCACGCCGCTGAACCTGATGAACGTGCGCCGCATCGCGTACGATCTGGGCACCGTGTGCTGCCAGCCCGCCGCACCGGCAGCCTGCGCGCAGCCTGCATCGTCTGCCTCGTCCTCCATTGACGTGCAGGCCATCACGCAGCTGATCGTGGAACAACTGAAAAAAATGGCCTAAGCCCCGGCTGTGGCTTGTAACAATATATAAAAACAGACTTTTAAGGAGAATAGCATGTCCTCTTCCAACGCACTCGGTATGATTGAAACCAGAGGTCTTGTGGGCGCAGTAGAAGCAGCTGACGCCATGGTGAAGGCCGCAAACGTCACCCTGATCGGCCGCTCGCAGGTGGGCGGTGGTCTGGTGACCGTGATGGTCCGCGGCGACGTGGGCGCAGTGAAGGCAGCAACCGACGCAGGCGCAGCCGCCGCCAACAATGTGGGCGAGCTGGTAAGCGTGCACGTGATTCCCCGTCCCCACAGCGAAGTGGAAATGATTCTTCCCAAGGTGGAAGGCTAACCATTCCGGCTCACGGGTGCCCCTGCGGAGATTCTGTCCGCCGGCGGTAATCCCGTGACGTTACCGGGCTGCGGAGGAGGCATCTCCTCCGCGCCCGGCTGAAAGCGTCCTTTGTGTTTTCATAGGTGCCGCAGGCGCACCCCGGACGCACACGCACCATGCGCATAAAAAGGCTGTCCGCATGGCAAGCGGCTGACACACTTTTTACAAGACGGCCATAACAGCGGAAACCGGACAGCAGGCCCACAGCGGCCGCATCAGATGCCGGATCATATTTGTAAGCGGAGCTATCATGAACGAAAAAGCCATGCAGGAAGCCCTTGAGGGCGTTATCCGCAGCGTCATGGATCAGTTGGGGAGCCGCGGCGGTGAAGTTTCCGCCTGCGGCGTGAACACGGATGAAGAAATTCCCGTGGAGCTGTCGGCGCGCCATGCCCACCTGAGCGAAGAAGACGCCATTGCCCTGTTCGGCGGGCCGCTCACCCCTGTGCGCGAACTTTCCCAGCCGGGACAGTTTCTGTGCAAAGAGCGTGTACGGCTTATCGGTCCCAAAGGCGTCATCGACAACGTTGCGGTGCTCGGTCCTTCGCGCGGCCGTTCACAGGTAGAAGTTTCCAAGACCGACGCCCGCATTCTGGGCACATCGGCCCCTGTGCGTCAGTCCGGTGACGTGGCGGGCACTCCGGGCATCATTCTCGCTTCGCAGGACGGTATTGTGGGGCTGGAAGAAGGTCTGATCGTCGCCGCCCGGCATATTCACATGTCTACCGAAGACGCCGCCCGCTTCGGTGTGCACGACAACGATCTGGTCAGTGTCCGGCTTGAAGGCGAACGCCCCCTCATTCTGGAAGACGTGCTGGTGCGTGTCAGCGATTCGTTCAGGCTGGCCATGCATATCGACGCCGACGAAGGCAACAGCTCCGGCTGGAACAAGAGCGTCAGCGGCAGAATAGTGGGCAGAAAGTGCGGAGCGGATAATGGACTTTGCCGCCATTGATAAGCAGATAAGCGCGCTCGAGGCGTGCATAGATTCCACTGTGGAGGTCACCCCCGGCGAACAGCTGTCCGTCGGGGTCGACCTGGGTACGGCATACATCGTTGTGGTGGTGCTTAATGCCGCAGGCAGTCCTGTGGCCTGTGCCATGGAGTTTGCGCAGGTCATCAAGGACGGACTGGTGGTGGATTATGTGGGTGCCACCCGCATTGTGCGCCGGCTTGTGCAGCAGCTGGAAGAACGTCTGGGCAGGCAGCTGACCCATGCGGCCATTGCCGTGCCGCCCGGCACCGGCCACAAAGACAGCAACACCCACCGCCATGTGGTGGAAGGGGCAGGGCTGGAAGTGACTGCGATTCTGGACGAACCCACGGCGGCCAATGCTGTTCTGGGTGTGCAAAACGGAGTCATTGTGGACATCGGCGGCGGCACTACCGGACTTTCGGTCATAGAAGACGGCAAGGTCACCTATGTGGCGGATGAACCCACCGGCGGAACTCATGTTTCCCTCGTGCTGGCAGGAAGCTACCGCATCAGCTTTACCGAAGCCGAAGAACTGAAAAAAGATCAGGACCGCCAGCGCGAAATTTTGCCCGTGGTGCGTCCCGTTATTCAGAAGATGGCTTCCATTGTGAACCGCCATATCGAGGGTCGCGATATTTCGGCCATCTATCTTGTGGGCGGCACATGCTGCCTGAAAGATTTCGAGACGGTGTTTGAAAAGGAAACCGGCAGACCCGTGTACAAGCCGGCCAATCCTTTTCTTGTAACGCCGCTGGGCATAGCCCTGAACTGCAACGCGTAGGAGCACATACGTGGATGTCAACGAACTGGCAGCAGCCATAGCCCGTCAGGTACTGCAGCAACTGCGGGAAACTCCGCAGAAAACCTGTGTGATGGTGCTGGAACAGCGCGATGCGCATCTTGCCGAGATGGTCAGAGGCTATCTGGGAGAAGATGCCGACCTGCTGTTCTGCGGTGAAGACACCGCAGGCAGAACGCCGTCGCGCTACATCCTGCCGTATGTGACATGCACCGAAATGGCTGATCTGGCAGCGGGCCGCGCCCAGACGCCTGTTCAGCAGGAAGTTCTCAGACTGCTGCTGTCCGGCGTGCCGGTCGAAGCGCTGGAGTTCGAGTACAAAACCTACGCCGAAACGGCACCGGGGCCGCTTTTCAGCCTGTATCAGGCATACGAGAAAACGCTGGCCTCTTACGGCCTGAGACCGTTTGCGCATAAAGCGCCTGACGCGGTGCGGCACTGGCAGAATCTTGTGACCGCCCCCGTGGTGGAACAAGCGGCACAGACAGGTGCCGCCTGCCTGTGTGTGCGCCGCGATGCAGTGATTACGCCGCTGGCGGCGGAAGCTGCAAAAAACCTGAACATCAGCATACACAGACAGCTGTGAGGGTGGTGAACATATGATTATCGGCAAGGTGATCGGCAATGTGTGGGCCACGCGCAAGGAAGACGCCCTCAACGGACTGAAGCTGATGGTGGTGCAGCGCGAAGACGCCTGCAGCCGCAGCAGCCATGAAAGTTTTGTGGCCGTGGACTGTGTGGGCGCCGGAACGGATGAGCGTGTTCTTGTGGTTACCGGCAGCTCTGCGCGCAAGGCGCTGGGCAATCCCGATGCCCCTGTGGATGCCGCCATTGTGGGTATTATCGACGAAGTGAAAATCAGACCGGAGAGCTAGAGTGGATACGCTGGGGCTGGTTGAAAGCAGAAGCATCGCCGCCGGAGTGAATCTGGCGGACGGCATGGTCAAGGTGGCGCAGGTGGAACTTGTGCGCGCCGGCACCATCTGTTCCGGCCGCTACTTTATCTGTCTCGGGGGCGACAGGCAGGCCGTGCAGACGGCTGTCAGCCATGCGGAACAGTCCGGCAGCGCGCTTGCCGGCAGCTACGTGATTTCCGGCGTGTCGCCGCAGGTGCTGGCGGTGCTTAAAAAAAGCGTGCAGCCCGGTACCCCGGGCGCGCTGGGCGTTGTGGAATGCCGCACTGTTTCCGCCGGTATTGCCGCAGCGGATGCCGCGGTCAAACGCTCCGGCATCAGCCTGCTGCGTCTTGTGACAGGGCAGGGCATCAACGGCAAATCATATTTCGTGTTCAGCGGTGATGTAGCATCTGTGCAAGAAGCCGCAGACGCTGCAAAAACAGCTTTGGGCAGGCATCTTATCGAGTCGGTGGTCATAGCCAGACCGGACGCCTCGGTCGTCAGGGCCCTAACAAGCGGTGTGAGGTAAAGAATGAAAAAGAAACTTGTAGGGGTGGAGTGCCTTAACGAGTACATCTGCCAGTCCAGCAACAAATTGTATGCAGACAGCTCGGTTATTCTGACGCCCGGCGCCAGGGATGAACTGAGCAGACGCGGTGTGACCGTGGTGTACGGCCCCCGCCCCGAATCGGGCGAAGCTCCTGCCGCCTGCCCGCCCGGATGCACGTGCCCGGCCTGCACCGCCGCAAAGGCGGACAGCGGACTTGAACAGCTTCTTTTTGCCGTGGCGGCCATGCTGAAGACCGAATACGGCATAACCGACCCTGAAGAGCTGAAGAACCTCAGCTGTCAGGCACTCAGAACCATCAAAGCGAACCTTTAAGTCGTAAGGAAAACTGGAGGACATAATGATGAATGCTATTGGTATGATAGAGACCAAAGGTCTGGTTGGCGCAGTGGAAGCTGCCGATGCCATGGTAAAGGCTGCCAATGTTGAACTGATCGGCCGCGAACAGGTGGGCGGCGGTCTGGTGACCGTGATGGTGCGCGGAGACGTGGGTGCCGTAAAGGCCGCCACCGACGCCGGTGCAGCAGCCGCAGGCCGCGTGGGCGAACTGGTCAGCGTGCACGTTATTCCCCGCCCGCACAGCGAAGTGGAACTGATTCTGCCCAAGCGTTCCAAATAGATGACCGTGGGGCGTACATGTCGGGGACTCCCGCCGCGTGTGCGCCTGTGTGAAGATGCTGGACAGAAAGAGCACCGGCACATGCAGGGCATACCCTGTCCGCCGGCCTGCCTGAACGGCATCAGCCGGGAGTAATTTTTACATGCCTGCCCGATTCCCGACCGGCAGCAGCCGGTTTTCTGACGGCCGTGACAGCATTGCTGTGGCGTCGCGGCCGTCAGAAACCGCTCCGGACCGCAAGGGCGGGCGCAACGGCGCAGCACACGGCCCGCATTGTCCGCATGGTGCGCGGACAGCCGCAGACGGCACGGCCGCAGTATGCCGCCGCAACATAATCAAATGCTCAACAATCGTATATTAAGGGGGCAAGGGTGACACAGTTCTACGGAAAAACAAAAATCTGCTATGGCGAAGATGCCCTTGAGACCCTTGAGCGCCTTCCCATCAAGCAGGCGTTCATCGTCACCGATCCGTTCATGGTGAAGACCGGTTTCATCGACAGGCTCATAAGCCATCTTGATCTGGGCGGCATCCGTCACCGCGTGTTTGACGGTGTGGAGCCGGATCCTTCGCTGGAAACAGTCACCAAAGGTACCCACCTGTACATGCAGGATCATGCCGAAGCTGTCATAGCGCTCGGCGGCGGTTCTGCCATCGACGCGGCCAAGGCCATAGCCTTTTTTGCCAGCAAGGTTGATACCTCGCGGCCGCGGCCCATTCTGGTGGCCATTCCCACCACCAGCGGCACCGGGTCTGAAGTCACGGCCATATCGGTTGTGACGGACAAGGTGAACGAGGTGAAGATTCCGCTCAATGACGAACAGCTCATTCCCGATCTGGCCATCCTTGATGCGCGGTTCACCCGTACGCTGCCGCCCTCGGTGACTTCCGTCACCGGTATGGATGTGCTGACGCATGCCATTGAAGCATATACCTCGCGCAAGGCAAACGCGTTTACGTCCATCTACGCGGAATATGCCATCAGGTATGTTTTCGAATATCTGCCCCGCGCGTACCGCTGCAGCGACGATATGGAAGCCCGTGAGAAAATGCTGCTTGCCTCCTGCATGGCAGGTATGGCCTTCAACAACAGCGGGCTGGGCATCACCCACAGCATAGCGCACAGCCTCGGCGGTATTTTTCATGTGCCGCACGGGCTTGCCAATGCCGTGGTGCTGCCTTTCGTCATTCAGTTCAACAGCTTTGACGCTGCGGTGCAGTACCGCGAAATCGCACAGATGCTGTCTCTGCCTGCCGGTTCGGTGGGCGAGGGCACCCAGAGCCTTATCAAGGCCGTGCGCGAACTGAACGAATCCATGGGAATACCCAACAGAATAGGTGCTCTTAAAATAGAAGAGAGTGCTTACCGCCAGCATGCCGATGTCATCGCCAGAAACGTGCTGGACGATATATGCACCGCAGGCAATCCGAGAATGCCTTCGCGGGCCGATATCAGAATGCTGCTGGAACAGGCATGGTAGACGCGGTGCCGTAAAGGTACCGCGGGCACAGATATACGCGCGTGTAGCTGTGTGACGACCGGAATCACGCAGACCATGAAAAGGGGAAGACGATGACTGGACAGACGGTGGAGTGTATTCGATCAGCAGGGGTTGTCGGAGCCGGCGGTGCCGGTCTGCCCACCCATATCAAGGCCGATGCCTCGGTGGATACTGTTCTGGTGAACGGTGCTTCATGTGAGCCGCTGCTCATGAGCGATCCCTACCTCATGCAGGCGCATCCCGATATCGTCATCCGCGGTCTTCTGGCCGTCATGGACTGCACTGGCGCCCGTCGCGGCATCATCTGCCTGAAAGGCAAACACGCGGCAGCCATGGCTGCAGTGCGCGGGGCTGTGACCCGCGAGGGTTCCGGACGGCTTGAGGTGTTTGAGCTGCGCGACTTTTATCCTGCCGGTGACGAACATGTGCTTGTGCACGAAGTGCTGGGCAGAACCGTGCCGCAGGGGGGCATCCCGTTGCAGATAGGGGCCGTGGTGAGCAACGTGGAAACCCTGTATAATGTTGCTCTGGCCATGGAGGGCACGCCCGTCACTCACCGTTATGTGACGGTGTCGGGCGAAGTGAAAAGGCACATGGTGGTCAAGGTGCCGGTGGGCACTCTTGTTTCCGACGTGCTGACCTTTGCGGGCGGTCCCGCCATAACTGAGTATAAAGTGGTGGACGGCGGCCCGATGATGGGCCGCGTCCTGCCCCACACCGGCAGACCCGTGACCAAAACGACCAGCGGCCTGCTGGTGCTGCCGCCCGATCATACCGTTGTGGCGCGCAAGATAATGGACCCCGAAAAAGTCCGCAGGATAACCACCAGCATCTGCTGCCAGTGTTCGCACTGTACCGACCTGTGTCCGCGCAATCTGCTGGGGCACTCGCTGCATCCGCACCGGCTTATGCGCGTGCTTGAGGGCCAGATGCACGCCGGTACCGTGGCGCGGGAAGCTCTGCTGTGTTCCGAATGCGGCCTGTGTGAAAAATTTGCCTGCCCCATGATGGTTTCCCCCCGCGAGATCAACGCGCAGATCAAGCAGGTGCTGCGCCGCGAGGGAGTGCGCTGGGAAAGCACAGGCGAAGAACCGGTGCCGCATCCTTTCAGAAAAAGCAGATATGTGGCCACCGGCAGACTGCTGCGCCGCCTTGATCTGGTGCAGTACGATACACACCCCGGCTACGCAGGCGAATATACGCCGCACATGGTGCGCATACCTCTTGCCCAGCATATCGGTGCCCCGGCCGTGTGCGTGGTGGCCCCCGGAGACACTGTCAGAACGGGTGATCTTATCGGAGAAATACCCGAAAAGAGCATGGGGGCGCGCGTGCATGCCAGCATCAGCGGCAGGGTCGAGTCCGTGGAAGACGGCATGGTAACCATCAAGGCTTGTTAAGGGCAGGTGAATATTATGGATTTGCGTACTATCGGATGTGTGGAGCTGAACAGCGTTGCCATGGGCATGCATACTGCCGATGAAATGGTAAAGGCTGCTGAAGTGGAACTGGTGGTGGCCCGTCCCACCTGTCCGGGGCGGTATATAGCCATTGTGGCCGGTGATACCGGCGCGGTGAAAAGCAGTGTGGAAACAGGCTGCCGCATAGGCGGTGAAATGCTTGTTGACTCTTTTGTGCTGGCCAGTGTGCATCCCGACGTTATTCCGGCATTGGGCGGCGCCCCCGAAGATGCCTCCATAAATGCACTGGGTGTCATAGAAACCTGTACCTCCGCTTCCTGTATTCTTGCCGCGGATGCCGCGGCAAAAGCCGCACAGGTTCATCTGCTCGAAATCCGCTTTGCAGCCGGACTTGCCGGCAAGGCTTTTGTGGTCATGACCGGCGATGTCAGTTCGGTGCAGGCGGCCGTAGAAGCAGGAGTGGCCGGTGTGGGCGAATCCGGTCCGGTGCTCAGCCATGTGGTCATTCCTTCTCCCAGTGAAGGGCTGAAGGCCAGAATTTTGTAATACAAGGCGGTGCCGCAGGCGGCGGGCGGGCGCATGCGCCCGGGTACCCGCCGCCTGCGTTTTTCAACCGGAGGCACGGATATGTCTGTATTCGGTAACGAGCCGAGACAAAGGGTCATTCAGGAATATGTGCCGGGCAAACAGGTGACCCTTGCCCATGTCATCGCCAGTCCGCAGCAGGGGCTGTACCTCAAGCTCGGGCTTGACGGCGAGACAGCAGGCGCTCTGGGTATTCTGACCATCACTCCCAGCGAGGGGGTTATCATCGCGGCAGATATCGCCACCAAGGCGGCCTCTGTCGAAATAGGCTTCCTTGACCGGTTCGGCGGGTCTTTGGTGCTGGTGGGCGATGTGGCCAGCGTGGAAGCTTCGCTCAAGGCTGTGCTGGGATATTTTGACGATGTGCTGCAGTACGCCGTTGTGGGACTGACAAGGTCGTAGCGCGTGTTTACGTCATGAAGAAAGTCATGCTTATCGGTGAGACCGGAGCGGGCAAAAGTTCGCTTATCCGGGCGCTGTCCGGCGGGGAATTTGTTCCCCGCAGGGGTATGGCTGTGGAATACTACGGCCGGTTTATCAACACCCCAGGCGAGTTTCTGGAAAACCGCCGGTTTTACTATGCGCTTATCACCACCGCGGCGGACTGCGACCTGCTGCTGATGGTTCAGGACGCCACACGCAGCACGTCTCTTTTTCCCCCGCGTTTCGCTCCCATCTTTAACCGCAGGGTGGTGGGTGTCATTTCTAAAAGCGATGCCTCCGAAGCCCGTTTTTCCCGTGCGGAGCAGTTTCTGCTCAGTGCGGGGGCGCGCGAGATTGTCCGCGCCAGTGTTGTTTCTCCGGACGGACTGGATGCCCTGAAAACAGTTCTCTCCTGAAAACAGCTCTGGTCTGATAACGTTCCTGTCTGAAAACGTTTCCGCCCGCCAGCATTTGCCCGCCAGAAGCTATCACCTGCCAGCAGTTTTGTCTGGGAGCGGCTTTCTTTCGGGAGCAGATTTCTTGTGGCAGCAGCTTTCTTGTGGCCGCTGTTTTGCCGGAAAGCAGCAGCCCGCCGTTTCCTGCCGCCCCCATGCTGCCTGAGTGCATCCTGCATCAGGCGTTCTTTATTTTTTCTGTATAATTTTTCACCTGTTGTGTTCCGGTGCCGTTCTGTATCTGCGCGGGCGGTTATTTCCGCGCACATGGTGATTGCGGCATCAGTAGCATACTGTGCCGGTTCCGGCAGTGGCCGCGTGTGCCGCCTTGCCCGCCGCAGCAGGGCGCCCTGCAGACGTTGCGGGGCAGGATGCAGGCGTGCACGATCTTTTGCCGTGCGTATCGGGGCTGAGAGAACTTTGTCTGTCATACGCAGACACCGCAGGGCATGAGCGCGGCAACTGGATTATATCGTAAATAATGTTGCAGAAGTGAACTGTGGATTATATATCATAATAAGCATAGGTTCTGTCTGTCCGTGGTACCTGTTTTACCAAAGGAGTCTGCAGTGCTCAGAAAGTTTACTATTGCAAGCCGCATCATTTTTCTGCTGGTGTTGATGCTGGTGTTCTCTACCATCGTCGGTGGCATTTATACGTATTTTCTCTACAAAGTGCAGGACAGGTCGCTTACGGAAACAGAAGCCGTGCTGCATGAAGGGTATGAGCGGAGCATGAAGTTTGCCGTGCAGACTCTGGCCACCAACCTTGCCCATGTGGCGCAGACGGCGCGCAGCAGCGGGCAGGATCCCGTGGAAGCGATGCGTGCGGCCATAGCGCCGGTGCGTTTCGGCGGAGACGGGTATTATTTTATCTATAATACGCAGGGGTACACCGTGGCCCATCCGTTGCGGCCCGATTTTAACGGGCAGCCCGGTATGGATAAGAAAGACCAGAAGGGCAACCAGTACATCAGGCAGCTCAATGAAAAAGCCATGAGCGGCGGGGGCTTTGTCACCTACTGGTTCAACAAGCCCAATGAGCGCGAGCCCAGCCCCAAACTGGCATACGCCCAGATGATCGAAGGCACTGATCTGTGGCTTTCCACCGGTGTGTATGTGGATGATATTCAGGAGGAGCGGGAGCGCATACGGGCAACACTTGAGGCCCTGCTGGATGAGGCCCGCAATATTGCGCTGACAGTTGTCGGTGTGCTCTTTTTGCTGCTGGTACTGCCTTTTGCCATAAGCATCGTGCGCAGTATTCTGCTGCCGCTGCGCGCGGCCACAGGCAACGCACAGCAGGTAGCTGCGGGTAATCTTGATGTGGTCATTGCCGTGGAGGGCAGGGACGAAATCACCCGTCTGGAAGATGCGCTGCATACCATGCTGGCCACGCTGAACAACAACATTAAAGAAATTGAAGTGAAAAGCCGCCATGCCGAAGAGCAGACCAGAGCGGCAGAACAGGCGGCAAAACAAGCGGATGAAGCCAGAAAGGCTGCGGAAAATGCCAAAAGCGAAGGCATGCGCGCTGCTGCTGCCAGACTGGAAACCATTATGCACCATGTGACCTCGGCGTCCGAGAGCATTTCCGGTCAGGCGGAGGAAATGCGTCAGGGGGCCGAACTGCAGGCCGAGCGCATAGCAGGCACTGCCACCGCCATGGAAGAGATGAATGCCACTGTGTTCGAGATTGCGCGCAACTCTGCGGAGGCGGCCGAAGCAGGCATGCAGGCCGGTGAAAAAGCCAACGCGGGCGCCGACACCGTGCGTATGTCCATCAAATCCATGCTGCACACGCAGGAGCAGGCCGAACGGCTTAAAACCAACATGGCGCATCTGGGTACACAGGCTGAATCCATCGGCATGATTATGACCGTTATTGAAGACATAGCCGACCAGACAAACCTGCTGGCGCTCAATGCCGCCATCGAGGCGGCGCGGGCCGGCGATGCCGGACGCGGTTTTGCCGTGGTGGCCGACGAGGTGCGCAAACTTGCGGAAAAAACCATGGGGGCCACCAAACAGGTCGGCGATTCCATAGGGGCCATCCAGCAGGTGGCGCGTGAAAATATCGATTCCGTGGAAGCTGCCGTGGCCAGCCTGAACGAAGCTGTGGGCCTTACGGAAGAATCCGGCACGGCGCTTAAGGAAATCGTGGACAGCGTGGAGCGTACCGCAGGACAGATTCAGCAGATAGCCACGGCCGCGGAGGAACAGTCGGCCACCTCTGAAGAAATCAACAGAGCCATTGAGGAAATAAGCAACATCACCAGAGAGACATCCGAAGGTGTGAGCAGTACGGTTTCTTCTCTCAGCGACCTTGCAGAACAGCTGGACACGTTGAACAGTCTTGTTCAGGAACTGAAAAGCAGCTGACCGGAGCAGCATCTTTTGCGGCATACGGAGAGGCCGGTCCATGAACGGATACACGGCCGCACCCGCCTGAATCATACCGGAACATAGCACCATCAGGGGCAGACATCATATATGTCTGCCCTTTTTCTGTATGTATCCGCCCGATGTGCCGCAGCTGGGTCGCCGCAGGCGGGTGGCGCGGAAATTACGGTTTTTTCCGCAAAGACAGAAAAATGACACACGGGGAGCCGTATGGCTGCCGCCGCGGCAAGGCCGTCAGGGGCAGGCTGTCACCCCGTGATTTTTTTGTTGTGTCGGGTTGTCGCCGATGGGCGGTATTTATCTGCCGGAGTATTGCCTGCAGCGGCATTCAGCGGTGCAGGCGGGAAAAATGTGGTATCAAAGAATAAACTTTTATTTCATGATGTTATCATAAATTGCGCCGTTGGCCACGGGGCGTTGACTGCGTCCTGTAATTTGCCGCAACGGTACAGCCGTATGCCGGTGCGGGCACGATAAGCTTTGCGGTGCAGACATGATAAGCCTTGCGGCGCGGGCTCTGCAGCGCGTCTGCCCGTATGCGCGTGCAGGTGCCTGCCGTGTCTCTTCTCTGCTCTTTGCTGCTAAAGCTATTTTTTTACGGCATGTTATGTTTTGTGCGTGCGCTGTGTTTTTTTCCTCGGCCGGACGTTGCAGTGCGCGTTATTTTTCTGTCTGCCCGAACATATGGAAAACTGGATTGTTTTTTGCAATATCCGTCGGGGCACACCCGTGTCCGGCAACAGATGAGGTTCACAGGATGATGATGAGTGAAGAGACAGTGCGGCGGCTTGCCGCGGCGGGACGACATTTCGCCGTAGGCTGTGGTGGGCAGCCCGGTCTGCGCAGTCAGGTGTTTAGGGAGTACAGCAGCAGCTTGTGTAAACTATGACAGCCGTGCGCCTGCAGTATATAACTTCCTGAGGTTTGAGTATATGAGGCTTTTAGGTCTGATAACAGCCAGAGGCGGTTCTAAAAGGGTCCCCCGTAAAAATTTGCGGATCGTTGGCGGTAAGCCGCTTATCGCTTGGACGGTCGAGGAGGCTTGCAAGTGTTCTCTGCTGGATTCGGTGGTTGTTTCTACGGATGATGAAGAAATAGCCTCTGTCGCGCATCGTTTCGGGGCGTTGCGGCCTTTTATGCGTCCTGCCGATCTTGCCGGTGATGCTACGCCGCATATTGACTGTGTTTTCCATGCTCTGGAATCCCTCAAGATGGTTGGTTTCAGCTCTTTTGATGCGGTAGTGCTTTTGCAGCCGACTTCTCCTTTGCGATTGGCTGAAGATATTGAAGGCGTGGTCAATACGGCAATGAAAACCGGAGCGGAAGCTGTGGTTTCTGTCAGTGAATCGGTTGAACATCCTTATTTTAGCCGGTTGATGGATGCTCAGGGGATGCTGTCTCCTGTTGTCTTGCAAAACATGGCTTACCCCCGCAAGCAGGATCTGGAAAAAACATATTTTATGAAGTGCCGTTGTTACCAGAGACGTTCCTCCTTTTTCCGTAGTGGTTGGGGCACCTGCCCGGATTATACAGCTTTTTGATTTTGAGGTCGGAGGATGGGTGAAGATTCGTGACGACTGTCACCTGAGTGGGCTTCTGGAGGCAAGAGAAAGGCATCCTGTTCCTTCACGCAGCGTGTATGCAAAGATGCTTCACAAAACTGCCGTAACAAAAACAGTGAACCCTCTTGTGGCAGGTGGCGGTGTTTCAATATAATTCAGAAACTGTCCGTCACTTCTACGCGTGATTTCGTCTTCATGCCTCCGCCTGCGTGCAACAAGAAAAGCCCTCTGCATACATGTATGCAGAGGGCTTTTCTTACAAGTGGAGCTCTCAAGCAGAATTGAACTGCTGACCTCATCCTTACCAAGGATGCGCTCTACCTACTGAGCTATGAGAGCACCGTATATGCTTTGGCTATCTTTAGCGTTAGCGCCGTATATTTCCGGCACGCTCAACCTGCCACGGCCTTTAAGCCGGCGGGAGCTTCGTCGAAAGCCTTAGCGACGGATACCGTCGGTCGGGTGCTGTGCGGCACGGCCGCAGCAGACTAAAAACCAGCCCCCCGAATTTTCATTCGAGGGGCTGAGGGGTTTAGGCGATAATGGTCGGGATGAAAGGATTTGAACCTTCGACCCCTTGAACCCCATTCAAGTGCGCTCCCAAACTGCGCTACATCCCGACGTCGCGAGAACAGGTGTTTACGTCGGGAGCGTTCCGGTGTCAACATAAAAAATGAAAAAAAGATATTTTTGTCTGCGCACCTGACATGGACGGGCAAATAAGGCGCTGTTACTGTATGCGGCAGGTGTGCCGGTGCAGCGCAGTGCTACAGCGCATCGCAATTCATAACCGGCCGGCAACGGCCGCAACCTGTCGGAGAAACAATGCATTCACAGGAAATAAGAGCTGCGAGGGTATCTGCAGAGGGGGTGCGGCAGCTTATGGCCCGTCGCCGCGAAGGCGAGTACACCATTGTGGACGTGCGCAGTGCCGACGAGTACCGTCAGGGGCATATTCCGGGTGCGGTGCATATTGCCGTTACCGAGCTTGAACAGCGCATCGGCGAGCTGGATGCCGCTCAGGAGCACGTCTTTTACTGCCACAGCGGCAGCAGGTCTGCCGCGGCAGCGGTGCTGGCGGCAGAAAGCGGCAGGCTGCGGGGGCCGCTGTACAATCTGGACGGCGGCATACTGGCATGGGAAGGCGCATCCGTGGCGGATGTGCCCCGCATTGCGGTATTTGACGACGTGAAAGATATGCGGGGGCTGCTGCTGCGTGCCATGGACATGGAGAAAGCGGCGTTTCTGCTGTACTCCCGCGTACGCGGCGCGGTAGCCCATGCCGGAGTGTGTTCGCTTATGGACAGGCTGGTGAATATGGAAGAAACCCATGCGCGGGTGGTGTACAGCTATCTGAAACGTCAGTGGGGTGACATTCCTGATTTTAAGGAACTTTTTGAAAGCCTTGAGGGGCGGGTTCTTGAGGGCGGGCTGACCATGGACGAGCTGGAGCCGTGGATCCGAGGTGCCGGTACCGGTGACTGCACGGAAATAGCCGATCTGGCGCTGGAGGTTGAAGCCAACGCGCTTGACCTGTACCGCACTCTGGCACACAGAGCCGGCCGCGGCGGACAGGATGGCGGCATTGCATCGGATGAAGCGGTCAGCGCTTTTACCGATCTGGCACAGCAGGAAAAGCAGCACGCCCGTCTTATACTGCAGCATATGGAGGCATTCGGCGGACAGGATTGAGGCTGCGCCGGATGCGGAGACACGACTCAATGACATTTAGTGCAAAGAATGCAGCCGGAGAAACCACCGGCGGAGTTTTTACTGTGGCGCTGGACCGCTGTGCCGCATACGGGCGTGCGTCATCGGGGACGGTTTGCGGTTCGCTGCTGGAATCTGCGGGCTGGCGTCCTGCCACAGGCAGCAGAGTGCTGGTAAAGCCCAACCTGCTGCGTGCCCAGCCGGACGGCCTGTGCTGCACACACCCTCAGGTGGTGCGGGCTGCGGTGGAGTATGCGCTGGACTGCGGTGCGGTTGTGACAGTGGGCGACTCTCCTGCCTTCGGTTCGGCGGAGCGCGTGGCGCAGGCAGTGGGGCTGACGGACGCGTTGCAGGGGCTGGGCGTGCGGGTGGTTACACTGGATGATCCTGTGGACTGCCGGTTGCCTTCGGGGCTACGTGTCGGGGTGGCCCGCGCGGCGCTGGAAGCAGATGCCCTGCTTAATGTGCCCAGAGTCAAAGTGCATTGCCAGATGCGTCTCACACTGGCAGTGAAGAATCTTTTCGGCTGCGTTTGCGGTGTGCGCAAGGCGGTTGCCCATACCCGCCACGGCGACAGGGGAAACCGTTTTGAATCGCTTATTGTGGAGCTGGCGGAGCGCCTGCCGCCTTGCGGTGTGCTGCTGGACGGCATAACCGCCATGCACCGCACCGGCCCTTCCGGCGGTGATCCCTATCCGCTGGGCCTTCTGGGGGCTTCATGCAGCAGCGTGGCCATGGATACCGCTGTCGGCACACTGCTGGGCGCGGCTCCTGAAACAATACCCTTGTGGGCTGAACTGAGGCGCAGAAAGCAGCCCGCAGCGTTTGTGGAAAACCTGCATTTTCCTGTACTGTCTCCCGCCGACTTCAGCCCGCAGGGCGTGACGCCCGACGGGTTCTGCATACCGCAGGTGCTGAAGCCGGTCAGTTTTCGCCCTGCAACGTTGCTCCGCAGTCTGGTGCGCCGGATGTGGCACCGCTACGGACCGCCCGCGTAACAGGCCCAAAGGCGGCAGACGCGGCATGCAGGGCACAGAACAAAGCGGCCACCCCGAGGTGGCCGCCTGAATTGTGCGGTGTGCAGGTGCGGACGGCTTCTGCTGCGGACAGCGCCGTACCGCCGTGTGCCTGACCGGTCCGGAAACAGGTTATTTTTTAAGCTCGTCCACAAGGCTGCGCAGCGTGACTGCCTGCTCGGCCAGCTGCCCGATGTCCTGCACCGATTCTGCGATCATACGCCCGTTGTCCTGGGCAAGGGTGTTCACTTCTTCCACACTGCGGGCTATTTCCTCGCTCGCTGCGGACTGTTCTTCGGCTGCGGTGGCAATGGACTGCACCTGACCTGCGGCATCCTGCGCCAGACGGACTATTTCTGAAAGCATTTCACCGGAAGATGCCGAACGGGCTACGGCCTTGTCGATGGCCTGAGAGGCTTCTGTCATGCCGTCCACGTTTGTTTTTGCCAGTTGCTGGATGGCCACAATGCTGTCACCCACTTCCTTGGTGGCATTCATGGTCTTTTCGGCCAGTTTTCTCACCTCGTCGGCCACCACGGCAAAACCGCGTCCGGCATCACCCGCGCGGGCGGCTTCAATGGCGGCGTTAAGCGCCAGCAGGTTGGTCTGGTCGGCTATGTCGTTGATCACACTCATCACATGGCCGATGGATTGCGACTGGTCGCCCAGACGGTGCATGTTTTCCTTCAGTCCGTCAGCGAGCGCTTTCAGGTCATTCATGGCATTGATGGTGGCAGATACCGCCTCGGCCCCTTCCTGCGCCTTTATGCGCGAAAGATCGGTCTGTTCCGCTGCCTCGGCGGCGTTGCGCGCCACTTCCATCACGGTGGCGTTCATTTCTTCCATGGCTGTGGCGGTTTCATTGATGCGCGCCATCTGCATGTCGGTGCCGTGGCTTATTTCGTTGCTGCGGGTGTCCAGATCGCCCGTGGCGGCGGTAATGGCGGCCACCACACCCTCCAGACGCTGTGCCGCGGCATTCATGCCGTCGCGGGTGGCGGCCTCTGCGCGGGCCATGGCTTCCTTTGTCTGTTCGGTTGCCTGATGCGCGGCTTCGGCCTGACGGTTGGCTTCCGCTTCCTTCTGCTTCACAGTTTCTATGGTGGCCACAAGTTCGCGTACCATGCTGTTAAGCGAGCTTTGCAGACGCGCCACTTCATCTTTGCCGCTGTCGTCCAGCGTGATGTCCAGATTGCCCTGTGCAATCTGGTGCGCTGCCTCGGTGGCGCTGCGGATGGGTCTGACAATGCTGACAATGATAAGCGCGCACACAGGCAGCACCAGCAGTATCAGGGCTGCGGCTATGGACCCCGTCAGCGTGTAAACGGCGCTGCTGACCATGTCGCCCGTGGCTGTTTCCAGCCGTTCTCGTTCCGCGTCAATATTGTCTATGTATACTCCGGTCCCTATCCAGTACGGCGTACCGGAAATGGGGCGGGCGTAAGCCAGCTTGGGCTGCAGGCCCTGCCCGGGTTTGTCGAAGACATAGCGGACAAAACCGCCGCCCGAACCGGCGGCCTTGCTGAGCTCATGAACGTAACGCACTCCGTCACTGTCCGTGACCGAGCTCAGATCCTGCCCGATGACGGATTTTTTGATGGGCAGTGCGACTACCGTTGTCCCTTAGTACACAAAAAAGTAGCCGGACTTGTCATCCTCAAAGCGGACGTTTTCCACCGCGGTGCGGATGAATTCCAGCTGTTCTTCCTTGCTTGCGGAGTCACTCAGTATGTCGCCTATGGTTGTGGCTATGCTGTCCGTGGCGACTTTGAGTTTGGTCCGTTCACCTCTGAGCATCACGGCTTCAGTTTCTTTGATGTTGTACGCAACAACTGAATCCTGCATTTTCAGCGAGGCTGAAAAAATGCCCACGATGCACAGCACCAGCAAGGCGACAAGAGCGATTACTCGCGTTCCTATAGAGTATTTCCTGAGCATAGGTCCTCCGCAGGGACTGTATGATAGTGTATGTAGTGTTAACTAAAGAATATCTGCAGTGATTTCCAGTGTAAATAAAATAATAGGCCGGAAAATAATAAAAAAGGCCACTACACTGTAGTGGCCTTTGTATGTTTGGCAGTGACGCGACTATTTAAGCTTGTCTGCAAGCAGCTCGGCTACGTGGCGCACTTCAATGTCGCGGCCGGACGATTTGCAGCCGCCGCGCAGCTGCATGATGCAGCCGGGGCAGTCGGCGACCATTTTTTTGGCGCCGGTGGCTTCAATGTTGGTCAGCTTTTTGTCCAGCAGCTTTTCGGAAAGTTCGGGGAACTTGACCGAGAAGGTGCCGCCGAAACCGCAGCAGACCTCTTCTTCTTCCGCCTTGGCGTATTCGGCGGCCATGTTGATGAGGTTGCGGGGCTGTTCGGTGACATGCAGGCCGCGGCACAGGTGGCACGAAGCGTGGTAGGCCACTTTTTCGTCCGACTTGTTGAACTCTTCGGCCTTTACGCCCAGTACGTCATGCGCAAAGGAGCTGAAGTCGATGACGCGCTCGGAGAACTGCTTGGTGCGGATGGCCAGCTCGGGCTTGTCTGCCAGAATGTTGGGGTACGATTCCTTGAGCTGGGAGCCGCAGGAAGCGCACAGCGTGACGATGTAGTCATACTTGGCAGGATCGAACGCCATGACGTTCTGTGCGGCCACGTCAATGGTTGCCTGACGCTCACCCATCATCTGCACGGGCAGACCGCAGCAGCTCTGATCCATGGGGAAGTCCACATCCACTCCGTGTGCGGCGAAAAGCTTAACGGCGGCTTTCATCTGCTCGGGGTAGACAAAGTCCTGCACGCAGCCTGCAAACAGCGCCACGCGCAGCTTGGCGTTGGCCACTTTGGGCTTGATGGATTCAAACTCGTCGCGGAATGCCTTTTCGGCCACGGAGGGGAACCGGCGGAAGCCCTGATCCTTCATGAACATGAGGGGCAGGTGACGCAGGAAGGGACCGTCCTGCACCGGCTTCTGAGCCCACTTGCCGAAGCGCAGCAGGGTGTGGAAGAGCTTGCGGTTTTTCAGCACCTTGCCCAGCAGGGTGGTTTCGATGGGCATGTCGCCTTCTTCGTTCAGGCGTGCGCGGATGTCCTTGATCAGACGGGGCAGGTCGATGCCGCCGGCGCAGATGTTTTTGCAGGCTTCACAGTTGATGCAGTTGTGCACCAGGTTCTTTGCCTTGTCGGAGCCGTGGAAGAAGTAGGTGAGAATAAGACCGATGGCGCCGATGTAGATATGGCCCATTTTGTGTCCGCCGACCAGACGGTACACGGGACATACGTTGGCGCAGGCGCCGCAGCGCACGCAGCGCAGTACCTGCGAGTACAGCGGGTCGTCGGCCATGGCGCGGCGGCCGTTGTCCAGAAACACGATGTGCATTTCTTTTTTGCCGTCAGGGCCGGTGGCGCATTCGTTGGCACCTGTGATCCATGTGACGTACGAGGTGATGGCCTGACCCGTGGCGTTACGGGGCAGCACCTTGAGCGTGCGCAGAGCGTCGTGCATGGTGGGCACCAGCTTGTCCAGACCTGCCAGAGCCACATGTACGCGGGGCAGGGTGGAAACAAGGCGTGCGTTGCCTTCGTTTGTCACCAGACCGATGGTGCCGGTGGAAGCCACACAGAAGTTGGCGCCGGTGACGCCCATTTCGGCGGTGGCGTATTCTTTGCGCAGTTCGCGGCGGGCCACTTTGGTCAGCTTCTGCGGATCGTTGTCCTGCTTCTGCTTGGTCACGTCGCTGAACAGATCGGCCACCTGATTACGCGAAAGGTGGATTGCGGGCATGACCATGTGAGTGGGACCTTCGTGGCGCAGCTGGATGATCCATTCGCCAAGGTCGGTTTCCACCACTTCAAACTCGTTTTCAACCTGATGGTTGAACTGAGTTTCTTCACTGGTCATGGATTTGGATTTGACAATTTTTTTCACGCCGGCATCGCGTGCGATCTGGGCGATGATTTCGTTGGCTTCCTGAGCTGTCTTGGCCAGATGCACCTTGACGCCGCGTTTTTCAGCTTCGGCCTTGAACTGGGCGTACAGCTGATCCATCTGCTTTGCTGCGGCGTCTTTGGCATCAGCCACTTCGGCGATGAGCGACTGCACGTCCATGCCCTTGAACGCGTTGGCGCGGCCCACGGGGTAGGCAACGGCAAATTTGTCCATGGTGGAGCGCAGAAAATCGTTATCCAGCGATTCGCGCAGTTCGGCGCGGTATTCTTTCAGATTCTTCGCGTTCTGCATTGATTAATCCTCCAGCAGCAATACGTGCAGTTCAAGGGGACCGTGGGCGCCCAGTGCAAGGGTGCGTTCGATGTCTGCGGTACGGCTGGGACCGCTGATGAATGCGGTATAGGCCGGGCCCTGCATCAGTTCGGCCAGCAGCGGTTCTGCATCGTACGAGTCGGCCACAATGCGCGACTTGGGCAGAACAGCCACATGCACTTCGCTCACCATGGTGGCGAGACGCACTTCTTCGCTGTCGGATTTCAGAACGATGGTGCCGGTTTCGGCGATGCCTGCGTCACAGAACGTGAAGCCCACATCAATGCCAGCAAGGTGGTTGCGCATGCCTTCTTTGATCAGACGGATGCCGCGTTCTTCAGCCATGGCAGCCAGCTTGGCGAACTCGTCGTCAGCCAGCGCAGGGGCGGCCATGATTTTTTCCTGCTTGGTTTCGCACAGGGCTTCCGCCTCTGCCGAAAGATTCTGCTCGCAGCCGGAGATGAGCAGCTGGCATGCTTCTTTTTTGTCACACAGATCCACGGTGTAGGCATATGCCTCTTCGATGGATTTTACCTCTGCCACCGTGGCAGCCACCAGTTCGGCTTTCTCACGCATAAGCCGGGACAGGTCTTGGGACATGTGGTGTTCTCCTGAATTAGAAGCCGAGTTGAGCCTTCAATGCGGGGTAGTCCATGGTGTTATCCACCATCTGGGCGGCACGGCGGATTTTTACAAGTTCCCGCAGTTTCTGGCTGTTAAGGATTTCTTCCATTTTGCGGGCAACGGTGTATGTGTCTTCGCGGACAACGATAACCGGTACCCCGCGCGCCTCGGATCGGGTGCGGATGATTTCATCGGGGGTGATGTTGCCGGTCAGAATAAGGCAGGGACACTGGCCTTCCAGTGCCACCAGCTGCAGATCCGTCCGGTCGCCGCCCACGATGGTGGCCGAGTTTGCGTGCTGTTTGAAATGGGACATGAAGTTGTCCACCTGCATGGTGCCGATCAGGAAGTCTTCCACAATCCGGCCCGATTCCCTGTTGCCGGAAACTATCCTGCCGCCCAGCCGCCATGCCAGCTCCACCGCCTTGATGGCGTTGAGCAGCCTGTCACGCGGCACAATGCCGAGGGCCGGTATGCCGTGCTCGGAAAGATAGGGCACAAGCATTTCCTCTGCATCACGCAGGTAGTCTTCGGGAACATCGTTGAACAGCACGCCCGCAAGGGCGTCTCCGAGGACTTCACGGTATCCCAGCAGCGCGTCGTAGTGCAGCGCGCCGTCGTATCTGTCCACCACCAGAGCCTTAAGCCCCAGACGGCGCACAAGTGCGGGACCGCTTATTCCGGCGTGTCTGCCGGAATGCAGGAATTCTCCGCAACCGCCCACAAGCATGATGTCCCGCCCCCGGGACAATGTCTCGTACGCTTCGCGGACGCGTTCCATTTCGTTTTTCCGGTCTGCCAGCGAGCAGGTGCGCAGGTTGGCAGGGGTGATGACGGGAGTGACCAGCGCGGGATCGTCTTCCAGCCCCAGCACCTCCTGTACGAAAAAGGCGTCTTCATCGCCGACTATTTCGTCCACGGTCTTGGGGCGGGCGCCCAGCGGTTTCATGTAGCCCACACGCAGACCTTCACGCTGCAGCCACAGCCCGACGGCCATGGCAGCAAGGTTTTTGCCCGCCCAGGGGCCTGTGGAACCGATGTACAATCCCTTCATATGTGTCTCTCTGCATCCGTTGCCGGAAGAAAAAAGGGGGCGGAGCTGCCGGAGCCCCGCCCCCGCGTCTATGTCATGCCTTGCGGCACAGGTCCGGTTGTTAGCCTTTGAGCACGTTCACAGCAGCCTGAGCAATTTCCAGCTCTTCGTTGGTGGGTACCACCAGCACGGCCACTTTGCTGTTTTCTGCGGCGATGTTGCGGGGTTCGCCGGAGCGGATCTTGTTCTTTTCCGCATCCAGAGCGATGCCGAACACGTCCATGTTTTCACATACTTCGGCACGGACGATGTCGTCGTTTTCACCGATACCGGCGGTGAATACCACGGCATCCACACGGCCGAGGGCTGCATAAAAGGCACCGATGTATTTTTTGATGCGGTAGACAAACATGTCCAGCGCCAGTTTGGCTTTTTCGTCACCTTTTTCCACGGCGGCGTGTATGTCGCGCATATCATTCATGCCGCATACACCCTTAAGGCCGGACTGCTTGTTCATCAGCGTGTCGGCTTCTGCGGTGGTCAGACCTTTCTTTTCCATCAGGAAGGGCACGATGGCCGGGTCGATATCGCCGCAGCGGGTGCCCATCATCAGGCCTTCCAGCGGGGTGATGCCCATGGTGGTGTCTACGCACTTGCCGTTTTTAACGGCAGCCATGGAGCAGCCGTTGCCCAGATGGCAGGTGATGATATTCACTTCATCCAGCGGCTTGCCCAGAAATTCCGCTGTCTTTTTGGTGACGTAGCGGTGCGAGGTGCCGTGAAAGCCGTAGCGGCGGATTTTCATCTCTTCGTACAGTTCCAGCGGCAGGGGGTACAGGTATGCCTTGGCGGGCATGGTCTGATGGAATTCGGTGTCGAAAACGCCCACGGAAGGCACGCCGGGGAACAGTTCCTCGGCCACTTCGATACCGGCAAGGTTGGCAGGGTTGTGCAGGGGGCCCAGCGGAATGTAATCGCGGATGACGCCCTTTGCCCATTCGTCAATCTTGACGGATTCCTTGATTTCTTCGCCGCCCAGCAGCACGCGGTGGCCGATGGCGTAGATTTCGGACTTGTCTTTGATGACGCCCTTTTCAGGATCGGTGATCAGCTCGACAACCTTTTTCATGGCTTCCACATGATTGGGGAAGGGCTGTTCCAGCACAATCTTTTCTTCGGAGTCGGTATCGGGGGCGATTTTGTGGGCCAGCTTGCCGGTGGCTTCGCCGATGCGTTCCACCAGACCGGCGCACAGCACGCCTTCGGATTCCATATTGATCAGCTGGTATTTGCACGAAGAGCTGCCAGCGTTGATAACCAGTACGTTCATTCTGCTATATCCTCTTTTACTCTATGAAATGGCCTAGCGAAGGCCTTTTTCCGCCTGAGCCTGAATGGCGGTGATGGCGACGGTGTTGACGATGTCAGGCACCAGACAACCGCGGGACAGGTCGTTGACGGGTTTGTTCAGGCCCTGCAGCACGGGGCCGATGGCCACGGCGCCTGCGGCGCGCTGAACCGCCTTGTAGGTGTTGTTGCCGGTGTTCAGGTCGGGGAAGATGAACACGGTGGCCTGACCTGCCACATTGCTGTCGGGCATTTTGGTGCGGGCCACATCGGCGTCGATGGCGGCGTCGTACTGCAAAGGCCCTTCAAGTGCAAGTTCCGGTGCGCGCTCTTTGGCGATGCGGGTGGCTTCGATGACCTTTTCCACATCTGCACCCTTGCCGGAAGAACCGGTGGAGTAAGAGAGCATGGCAACCTTGGGCTCGATGCCGAAAATGCGTGCCGTATCCGAAGAGTTGAGAGCAATCTCGGCCAGCTGTTCGGCAGACGGGTTGGGGTTGACCGCGCAGTCGCCGAACACGTGCACTCTGTCTTTGAGGCACATGAGGAACACGCTGGACACGATGGAAGCCGTGGGCTTGGTCTTGATGAATTCAAACGCGGGGCGGATGGTGTGCGCGGTGGTGTTGATGGCACCGGAAACCATGCCGTCTGCGTCGTTTTTGTGCACCATCATGGTACCGTAGTAGGTGGGGTCGGACATGATGTCGCGGGCCTGTTCCATGCTGATGCCTTTTTTCTTGCGGGCTTCGTAGTACGTCTGCACATAGTCTTCGAAGTTGGGTGCAAGTTCAGGCTGGATGATGGTCACGCCGTCAAGGTCCAGTCCCAGATCGCCGATTTTTTTGCCTACTTCGTCGGCATTACCCAGCAGAATCAGGTCTGCCACGCCGCGGCGCACAAGAATGTCGGCTGCACGCAGAATGCGTTCTTCGGCCCCTTCGGGCAGCACGATGCGCATTTTGTGTTTTTTGGCCTGTTCGATGAGATTGTACTCGAACATTTTGGGCGTAATGCGCGAAGAGCGGCGGCTGATGATGCGGTTGCTTATTTCGGCGGTGTCCACGTTCTGTTCAAACACGCCGAGAGCCGTGGCTATCTTGCGGTCGTCTTCGGGGTCTATCTTGCCGTACAGATCGTTGAGTATCTGCGTGGTCAGGTAGGTGTGTTCCTTTGCGCACAGCACGGGCACGGGCACACCGGTCCAGCCTTCGATAAGGCGGTGCACATTGGCCGCAGGCTCCAGCCCGCCGGTCAGCAGAATGCCGGAAATGTCGGGGTAGGAGGAAGACAGGCGCGAGGCAAGGCTGGCCAGAATGATGTCGGACCGGTCGCCGGGAGTGATGATGAGGGTGCCCTGTCCCAGATAATCCAGGAAGTTGCCCACCTGCATGGCCGCAATGATGTAGTCGTCAACCAGCGTGTCAAGGCGGCCGTGGCCGTACAGCACAGAGGCTCCCAGCCACTTTTTCACGTCGCCCATGGTGGGTTTGCCGAGGGTGGGCTCTTCGGGCACAACGTACACGGCCAGCGGGTTGGCGCAGTTCACCTTGCACTCAAGGCTTTTGATGATGTTGTCTTTTTCAGCGGGGGTAACGCTGGCGCGGTTGACCACGGCGGCCACCACGTCAAGGCTCTTTTCGTCCAGCTGGTCGATGGTCAGCTGGGTGGAGCCGATGATTTCCTCGCTGTTTTTGTCCAGACCGTTGGCCACCACCAGCACAGGGCAGCCGAGGTTGGCGGCGATGTCGGCATTCAGGTCAAACTCGAATGCCGCGTCTTTGCCCAGAAAGTCGGTGCCTTCGCACAGTACGAAATCGTACTCTGCTTCAAGGGCTTTATACTTGTTGAGAATGTTCTCAAGCAGGGTGGCGTGCTGCCCGTTGTTGATCAGCTCTCTGGCTTCGTGAAGCGAGTAGGCGTAGGTCTTTTCGTAGGGAATATCCAGACCGAAACGCGTCAGAATCAGATTGATGTCGTGGTCGCGGACTTCCTTGCTGGTGTTGTTGATGATGGGGCGGAAAAACGCGACTTTGCGGACATCGCGAAGCAATAGCTGCATCATTCCCAGCACGATGGCGGACTTGCCGCTTTTGGACTCCGTCGCTGTGATGTACAGGTTTTTGGACACGTTGGACTCCTTGCATATCCATTTCATCTGCCCCGGGTCGGGCATCCGGGGAGTATACGGCCTGACGGAACCGCTCCGCCACAGCCCGAAAGGCCCGCCCAACGGGCGGGCCTTAAGATACGCTGTGCACGGCGCCGAGACGCCTGCGGTATATCTCTAGCCGAGGGTTTCAGCGTAGAGTTCGATGCAGTGACGCACCTGTACGCTGTCGTTGTTCTGCGACAGCAGGTCGGTCATCTGCATCATGCAGGCGGGGCAGCCGGTGGCTACAACCTGTGCGCCGGACGCGACGATGTTGTCGCGCTTGCGCTGGCCGATCTTTTTGGAAAGATCGTAGTGGTAGAGGTTGAACGTACCGCCGCAGCCGCAGCAGCGGTCGGCTTCGCTCATTTCCACCAGTTCATAGTTTTTGTTCATGCGGATGAGGTCGCGGGGCTGCTTGAACACGCCCAGTGACTTCTTCAGGTGACATGAATCATGGAACGTCACCTTTTTACCGCCGGTGGAGACAGACTCGGGATTCACGCCCAGAACGTCCACCACAAATTCGCTGATGTCCATTGCCTTTTCAGCAAAAGAGGCGATTTTGCGTTTCAGTTCCTCAGGGTAGTCGTCTCCCATGTGGCCCCACAGCTCCTTGATGGTGGAGGTGCAGGAACCGCAGGGCGAGATGATGTAGTCGAACTCGCCCTTGCTGAACAGCTCCACATTGTACTTCACAAGTCTGTCGTAGGCTACCCTGTCGCCGGCAGAAAGTGCGGGTATGCCGCAACATGCCTGAGCGTCGGGCATGTACACGCCCACGCCGTGGTGTCTGAACACCTTGAGGCAGGCTTCCGCCATGGATGTGTACATCTTGTCACCCACGCAGCCGGGGTAGAACAGCACGCGGATGCCGCTCTTGCCGGTGGGGATATCCAGATTGCCGTACTTGCTGTGCAGCGACTTTTTGGCCAGCGGCGAGAAGTGCCGGTCACCGATGATGGGCGACATGATTTTGGAACACGAGGAACCAAGCAGTTCGTTGGCCTGAGAAGTGAACAGACCCTGAAACTTGGAACCGATGTCCAGAAGCATGTTGAACAGTCTGGGGTTTGCCACCATGCCGCGCAGGATTGCCTTTTTGGCAGGCGAAAGGCCCACATACGTGTTCACGATGACGCGCGCACGCAGGAATATGTCCATGATCTGCACGCCGGAAGGGCAGTTGGCGGCACACGAGCCGCACAGCAGACACTTGTTCACGCGTTCCTGCACGCTCTCGGGATCCTTGATCATTTCATGAGCAAGGTTTTCCAGCAGCGCAATCTTGCCGCGGGTCACGTCTGCTTCGCGCATGGTTTCGGCAAAGACGGGACACACAGCCTGACACATGCCGCATTTCATGCAGGCGACCATCTGGTCGTCCAGTTCCTGCAGCATTTTGGCAAGTTTATTCAGATCGGCCATTGCATTAGCCTCCGATGATCTTGCCGGGATTGAGAATGTTGTTGGGGTCGATGGCCCGCTTCATGTTCAGCGAGAAGTCAATGGTGGCTCTGGAAGTTTCCTTTTCCATCCATTTGGACTTGGCCATGCCGATGCCGTGTTCGCCGGACAGCGTACCCTTGAGCGACAGTGCCACGTCGAAGATTTCGTCCACGGCGTGTTCCACGCGTTCGAATTCCTTTTTGTCTCTGCGGTCGCACAGAATGGTGGGGTGCAGGTTGCCGTCGCCGGCATGGCCGAAGGTACCGATGTTGATCTGGTACTTGGCGGCGATGTCGTTGATGGCCTTGACCATGGCAGGAATCTGCGACCGCGGCACGGTGGCGTCTTCGAGTACGGTGGTCGGTTTGGCACGGGCGAGGGCGGGCAGCGCATTGCGGCGTGCTTCCCACAGCTTGAACTTTTCTTCGGCGTCCTTGGCCACCTGAATTTCGGCACCGGTGCTCTTGAGCACCTGTTCCACGCGGGCGGCGTCGTCTTCCACCTGACCGGGGTGACCGTCCACCTCGATGAGCAGGATGGCTTCGGCGTGTACGGGCAGTCCGGCCTTGGTGTAGTCTTCCACGTAGCGGATGCTGGCCTGGTCCATGAACTCAAGGGTGCAGGGCACAACGTGCGCGGCAATGATGCCGGCAACGGCTTCGGATGCTTTGTTGATGTCGTCGAAAACAGCCATCATGGCCTTGGAGGCGCGTGGCGGCGGAACCAGCTTCAGAATGATTTCGCTGAACACGCCAAGGGTGCCTTCGGAGGCAGCCATCAGGCCCGCAAGGTTGTAGCCGGTGACGCACTTTACAGTGCGGGAACCGGTTTTCACCAGACCGCCGTTTACATCGTAGAATTCGATGCCCATGACGTAGTCTTTGGTCACGCCGTACTTCAGACCGCGCAGACCGCCGGCATTTTCCGCCACGTTACCGGCGATGGTGGAAACAGCCTGCGAACCCGGGTCGGGCGGGTAGAAAAGGCCGCGTTTGGCCACTTCTGCAGCAAACTTGGCGGTGACCACACCGGGCTGAACAACGGCGTACAGGTCCTGCTCGTTGATTTCCAGAATTTTGGTCAGGCCGTTGGTCAGTACAACCACGCCGTCGCGCGGGTCGGGAATGGTGCCGCCGGACAGGTTGGTACCTGCGCCGCGCACGGTGATGGGCAGACCGTTTTCGTTGCACAGCTTGACCACCTGACCGATCTGAGTGGTCTCGGTCGGGCGCACAACCAGTGCAGGAACAACGGCGTCAAGCACGGCAGAGTCGTACGAATAGCACTGGCGGTCTGCTTCGTTGTCGAAAACGTTCTCGTCACCGACGATGGTTTTAAATTCCTTGATAAGGGATTCACTGAGCATGGAGATGCTTCCTCCGAAAGGGGTTTCTTCCTCTGCACCGGGGCGGCGTGACCCGCGCCCTGTGAGACAAAAAACGGAGCAGGTACCGTAGTTCGCTCCGTCGCCTATATGGTTTCATGCCGCAAAAAGGGGGGCGGAATTCGCGCATTCCGCCCCCTTGGTGCGGGTTAGAACAAGTTGGGGAACATCACGAAGGTGAGGACGGAGGCAACAACGCCCACCACCAGACCGTACAGCAGGAAAGGCCATGCGGTACGCTTCAGGATTGTTCCTTCCATGCCGGACAGGCCGACAACTGCGCAGGCTGCCACGATGTTGTGGATGCAGACCATGTTACCCATGGCGCCGCCCACAACCTGTGCTGCGACAATGATCTGACGCGGCATATCAAGCTGCTGTGCCACGCCCCACTGGAATTCTGCAAAGAGCAGGTCGGAAACAGTGTTGGAGCCGGTGATGAACGACCCGAGGCCACCCACGAACGATGCGAACATGGGCCATGCGTTGCCGGTGATGGCGGCCACTGTTTTGGCCATGGCCAGCGGCATGGAGGGGTAGCTGTTGGGGTTCAGTGCGGCATCAACAATGCCGGAACCGCGGAAGATGGAAACCAGACCAACGGCAAAGAACAGCGCGATGGCGGGGTTTTTCATCTTGGCGATGGATTCGGTCCAGGCGCGCTTGGCTGCGTCGCCCTTCATGCCGTGAATGAAGATGGTCAGCACGGCGATGAGTACAAAGGGAATGGTACCGGGCAGGTACAGGTAGGCGATGCTGGCGTTGACGCTCTTGTAGCCGAGGATTTCAGTGAAGGAAATCTTCTGGCCGGCCAGCAGGCCCTTGAGGCCCAGTTCGGGAATACGGGTGATAACAAGGATGGCGCCGATAAGGATGTAGGGCAGCCATGCCTTGAACTGGCTCATGTGAGCCTTGAATTCCGTGGACTGTCCGCCCTTGATTTCACCGGTCCATTCAGGATCCCACTTTTCAGGATCGCCGAAGTCCCAGCTCTTTTCAGGTACGCAGAAACCGCGCTTGGCACCTGCCACAACGATGCCCAGACCAACCAGACCACCGATCAGCGAGGGGAACTCGGGACCGACGTACCATGCAAAGATGAGGTAGGGAATGGTGAAGGACACGGCAGCGAAGATGCAGAACTTCCATGCGGCGAAACCTTCGGACCAGCTGCGGTTGGGGCCGAGGAAACGGGTGATGAAGCCCAGCATGAAAATGGGCAGCACGAAGATCATGATGAGGTGCATCACGGTGGCCCACTGACCGATAACCAGGTTGAACGTGTCAAAGCTGGTGAAGTTCAGTGCGGCGCCGTTGGTGGCTATGGCTTTTTCCACCAGCCCCTTGAGCGGGGTCATGCCCAGTACGATGGGGGTACCCACAGCACCGAAGGACACGGGGAAAGAGTTGAACACAAGGCAGAGCACGGCGGCTGCCAGCGGGGGAAAGCCCAGCGAAAGCAGCAGCGGGGCGGCCAGAGCAGCGGGCGTGCCGAAGCCGGCGGCACCTTCGATGAACGCCGCGAACAGGTAGCCGATGATGATGGCCTGAACGCGGCGGTCACGTGAAATATTCTGCATGCCGTACTGGATGGTTTCCATACCGCCCGAGTACCGCAGCGTGTAGAGGATGATGATGGCACCGAACACGATGATCAGAATGCCGATGGCCGTAATGAAGCCCTGCAGCGTAAGAGCTGCCACATAGGAGGCAGGCAGCTGCCATGCGAACATTGCGCCCAGCGCGCAGACAAGCCATGCAAGGGGCATGGCCTTGGTGGCGGGCCAGCGCAGGCCTACCATCAGAACAAGAGCTACCAGAATCGGCAGGAGGGCAACAAGTGCCAACAGTTCCACAGACATACAACGCTCCTCTGAGTTTGCGGTGTTGCAGCGGCGAACCACATGCCGCTGCGGTTAGCGGTTATGGGGTGCCGGAAGGGCTTCCGCTCCCTTCCGGCACCCCGGCTATGCACAGGCCGGAGGCTTATTTGCCGTTACGGCCGTCGTTGCAGGCTTCACCCGCGGCAGCATCATGTGCGTGCTCGGGGGTTGCGGTCACTTCGCAGGCATCGCCGGCGTCGGGACCTGCAGGCACGGGTGCGGATGCTTCGGCCTTGAAGCCGGGCATTTCAGCCAGTGCCTTCATGTATTCATACCGCTCCTTGTATTCTTCCTCGATCTGCATGCGCAGACGCTTGGATTCTTCGGGAGCCATCTTTTCGAGCAGGGCGTAACGGTTTTCACCGGAGAGGAACTCCTGAATTTCGCCGTTGGGAGCCTTGGATTCGAAGATGAAGGGGTTTTTGCCTTCATCAGCCAGCTCGGGGTTGAAGCGGTACAGAGGCCAGTAGCCGGTTTCCACGGCCAGCTTGCCTTCTTCCATGGACTTGCCCATGCCCTTGCGGATGCCCTGGTTGATGCAGGGTGCGTAGGCAATGATCAGCGAGGGGCCCTTGTAAGCTTCAGCTTCCTTGAAGGCCTTGAGTACCTGCTGCTTGTTGGCGCCCATGGAAACGCTTGCCACGTAGACGTATCCGTAGGTCATGGCCATGCGGCCCAGATCCTTTTTGGACGTCTTTTTGCCAGATGCGGCAAACTTGGCAATGGAACCGAGGGGGGTAGCCTTGGAAGACTGACCGCCGGTGTTGGAGTACACTTCGGTGTCCATGACCAGAATGTTGATGTCTTCGCCGGAAGCGAGCACATGGTCCACGCCGCCGAAGCCGATGTCGTATGCCCAGCCGTCACCGCCGAAGATCCAGACGGACTTCTTGGTGAACATGTCGTGCATGCCGTAGACTTCGTCCACCAGCGGGCTGTCGCCCAGCTCGTCGATGTAGGCCAGCACTTCTTCGCCGAACTTTCTGGACAGTTCTGCGTCGTCCTTGTTTTCCAGCCAGCCCTTCAGAGCGGCCTTCAGTTCTGCGGATTCAGCAGCCTGCAGAGCTTCTTCGCACAGCTGAGCCAGTCTGTTGCGGCGCTGTACGTAAGCCATGTTCATGCCGTAGCCGAATTCGGCTGCGTCTTCGAACAGCGAGTTGCCCCAGGTGGGACCGTGGCCGTCCTTATTGACGGTGTAAGGCGTGGTCGGAGCGGATGCACCCCAGATGGAGGAGCAGCCGGTTGCGTTGGCAACAACCATGCGTTCGCCGAACAGCTGGGTAAGCAGCTTGACGTAGGGGGTTTCGCCGCAACCTGCGCAGGCGCCGGAGAATTCCATGAGGGGCTGATGGAACTGCGAACCCTTCAGGGAGTCGCGGCTCATCACGTTGTCCTTCACGGAGATGTTTTCTTCGGCAAAGGCAAGGTTGGGCACCTGTGCTGCCAGCTGGGTTTCGATGGGCTTCATCACCAGCGCCTTGTTCTTGGCGGGGCAGACGTCTGCGCACGAACCGCAGCCGAGGCAGTCCTGAGAGTAAACCTGCATGCGGTACTTCAGGCCCTTGAGTTCCTTGCCCTTGGCGTCCACGGTCACAAAGGACTCGGGTGCGCCTTCCAGTTCTTCTTCGGTGGCCAGCACGGGGCGGATGGCCGCATGGGGGCACACATAGGAGCACTGGTTGCACTGGATGCAGTTTTCAGGCAGCCACTCGGGCACGTTGATGGCAACGCCGCGCTTTTCAAAAGCTGCGGTGCCCACGGGGAACAGGCCGTCCGGTTCAAAAGCGGAAACGGGCAGCTTGTCACCCTGCTGCGACAGGATGGGACGGACCACATCCTTGATGAAAGAAGGCACGTCGTGACCGTTGCAGCAGCAGCCTGCGTCGGCGGCTTCTGCCCACGATGCGGGGTACTGCACTTCGGTCAGAGCGTCCATGGCCTTGTCAACGGCGGCAACGTTCATGTTGACGATCTTGTCGCCCTTCTTGCCGTATGCCTTTTTGATGGAGTCTTTCAGCAGAGCAATGGCCTGCTCAAAGGGCATCACGTTGGCCAGCTTGAAGAACGCGGTCTGCATCACCATGTTGATGCGGCCGCCGAGGCCTACTTCGCCGGCAATCTTGACGGCGTCGATGTTGTAGAATTTCAGCTTTTTGGAAGCGATGGTGCGCTTCATGGAAGCCGGCAGTTCCTTTTCCATGTCTTCAAGCGACCAGTGCGAGTTCAGCACGAACACGCCGCCGTCCTTGATGCCTTCCAGCACGTCGTACTGGTTGACGTATGCGGACTTGTGGCAGGCCACGTAGTCGGCACGGTTGACAAGGTAGGTGGACTGGATGGGGGACTTGCCGAAACGCAGGTGCGATACGGTGAAGCCGCCGGACTTCTTGGAGTCGTACGCAAAGTAGCCCTGAGCGTACATGTCGGTGTTGTCACCGATGATCTTGATGGCCTGCTTGTTGGCGCCCACGGTGCCGTCTGCGCCCAGACCGAAGAACTTGCACTGAACGGTGCCTTCGGGAACGGTGTCCAGAGCGGCGCCCACTTCCAGAGAAGTATTGGAAACGTCGTCAATGATGCCCACGGTGAAGTGGTTCTTGGGACCTGCCACCTTCATGTTGTCGTATACGGCAACAACGTCGGCGGGGGTGAATTCCTTGGAACCGAGACCGTAGCGGCCGCCGAGGATGGTCGGGGCTTCGCCGTGTTCCATGAAGGCGGTGCACACGTCGAGGTACAGAGGATCGCCCAGCGCGCCGGGTTCCTTGGTACGGTCGAGCACGGTGATGGTGTGCGCGGTGGCGGGCAGTGCTGCCAGCATGTGTTCGGTGGAGAAGGGACGGAACAGGCGGACCTTGATCAGACCCACGCGCTCACCCTGCTTCACAAGGTGGTTGACCACTTCTTCAATGGTTTCACAGGCGGAGCCCATGGCGATGATGACGCGCTCGGCTTCGGAGTGACCCACATAGTCAAACAGCTTGTACTTGCGGCCGGTTACGCCTTCAACCTTCTTCATTGCAGCCAGAACCTGCGTGGGAACCTGCTCGTAGAAGGGGTTGCAGGCTTCGCGGGCCTGGAAGTAGATGTCGGGGTTCTGGGCAGTACCGCGGATGTGCGGGTGCTCGGGGTTCATGGAATTCTGGCGGAAAGCTTCCACCTTTTCCATGTTCACCAGACCCTTGATGTCTTCGTAATCGATGACTTCAATCTTCTGCAGTTCGTGCGAAGTACGGAAGCCGTCGAAGAAGTGACAGAAAGGCACGCTGGTTTCAATGGCGGCCAGATGAGCCACCAGAGCCATGTCCATTGCTTCCTGAACGGAGTTGGAAGCGAGGAAGGCAAAGCCGGTCTGACGGCAGGCCATCACGTCCTGATGGTCGCCGAAGATGGACAGTGCGTGGGAAGCAAGGGCGCGTGCGGAAACATGGAAAACACCGGGAAGCAGTTCACCGGCGATTTTGTACATGTTGGGAATCATCAGCAGCAGGCCCTGCGACGCCGTGAAGGTGGCGGTCAGCGCGCCTGCGGCCAGCGAACCGTGCACAGCACCGGCGGCGCCTGCTTCGGACTGAAGCTGACGCACGGAGACGGTCTGGCCGAAAATGTTCTTTTTACCGGCGGCGGCCCAGTCGTCGGCCACTTCGCCCATGTTGGAGGAGGGGGTGATGGGGTAGATGGCGGCGGTGTCGCTCAGCGCGTACGCGATGTACGCGGCGGCGGTGTTACCGTCCATCGTCTTCATCTGCTTGGCCATGAGTATAAACTCCTTTTTCTAACCTTGAAGCATGATGTTATTGAGTGATCGTCAAAGCGGATTCGGGCGTCCGTGACAACCTCATGCGCTGAAGAATGACCGTGCGGCCTGCGGCCCTGAGCGGTCTGCTTCAGCCCCTTTGTTAAACAAAAAGTATGCCATGTGTGTCTTGTGGTTCAAAGCATGTGTTTACAGCCGGTTACCTCCTTTTCCGGATATGGTGCGTGTCCGGAGGATCGTACAGTGTCTGAAAAAAAGGACAGCGGCGGAGCCAGAATGCAGCGCCTCTGTCTGGAAAACGTGTGCGTGAACGTGATGAAACTGGCTTGCGGCGGGCGGTTGCAGTGTCTGAAAAAGCGGACTGGTGTCGTGTCTGAAAAACAGGACAGCGCATGTTCACGGGAACGTCCGTCAGGTACAGCATACAACAGCATGGCGCCAACAATCAAAGCACAATGTTGTTCTTTTTCAGCAACGCATAAAAATGCGAACGGGACAGACCGGAAGTCTCCAGAATCGCGGGCAGATCACCTTTGTGGCGCGCTATGACGCTTTCCAGATATTTTCGTTCCATCATGTGCTTGAACGACCGCATGTCCGGCAGCGGACAGGGCAGCCCGTCGGCATCCTGCTGATTGCGGGCGCAGCCGGTCTGTCCGCGGGCGGGCAGTTCGTCCGGCTGTTCGCGCAGCAGGTGCGCCTTGGCCGCTTTGATGCGCAGGTCCTGCGGCAGATGCATGGCGTACAGCATGCTTTCCAGCCCGGAAGCCACAAACGCCCGCTCCAGCACGTTGAAAAGCTCGCGGACGTTGCCCGGCCAGTCATGGCGTGCAAGCAGGGTGAAAAAGTCGGAGCTGAAACCCTTGTTGGGCACGTTGTACTGCTCGCACAGTTTGTCGATGTAGTACATGGCAAGGGGTTTCAGGTCGGTCAGGCGCTGTCGCAGCGGGGGCAGCACCACGTGCAGCGTCTTGAGCCGGAAAAGCAGGTCCTTGCGGAACTCTCCGCGTTCCACCATGGCATCCAGATCTCTGTTGGTGGCCGAAATAAGCCTGAAGTCGCTTTTCACTTCCTGTGTGCCGCCCACCGGTCTGAAGGTGCGTTCCTGCAGAAAACGCAGAAAGGACCGTTGCAGCGAAAGGGGCATTTCCCCTACTTCGTCCAGAAAAAGAGTGCCGCCGTCGGCCAGTTTGGCCAGCCCTTCCTGATCAGCTTCGGCCCCTGTGAAAGCGCCTTTTTTATGCCCGAACAGTGTTGATTCGATGAGGGTTTCCGTCAGTGACGCGCAGTCCACCACCACGAAAGGGCCGCCGGCACGTCCGCAGTTTCTGTGTATGGTGCGGGCGAAAAGCTCTTTGCCGGTGCCTGTTTCGCCGGTGATAAGCACATTGGTGTCAGTGGATGCGGCACGCGCCACAATGTCGAACGATTCGCGGATGCGTTCGCTGCTGCCCACCACGCCGTCCAGATTGAGCGCCACGGGCGGCGCCGCCTGCTTGTTCAGTTTTTCCTGCCGGTACTGCAGCGCCCTGTTCAGGGTAAGGGTGGTCTGCTTGATGGGCGTGGGTTTGACCAGATAGTCCCACACGCCGCCCTGTATGGCCAGCTCCGCTCCGTCGGGGTCGCCTTCGCCGGTCAGTATTATTACTTCCGGGCTGTTTTCGTGACTGCGGATTCGCGGCAGAGCCTCCAGTCCGTTACCGTCGGGCAGGCGCACGTCCAGAAACACCACGTCAAATTCTTCCGCGGCAAGCAGCTGCAGACCCTGTTCCAGCGTATGGGCCGAGCGGCTTTGGTACTGCAGGCGCGAAAGCAGGCTTTCGATGGTTTCGCAAACGATGGTGTCGTCGTCTATGACCAGTATTCTGGGCATGGTGCGTTCCGTTGATTACCCGAGAACCTTGCGGATGGTTTCGGAAAGGATGTTGCGGTTGTACGGCTTGGGAACAATGGCTTTGATGTTGGGAAATGCCAGCGCGCCTTCTGCGGCCACGTCGCGGCCGGAGACCATGATGACGGGAACTCGGGGGGCAATATCGCCGATTTCGTCCGCCAGTTCAAGGCCGTTGGTTTCCGGCATGTCAAAGTCGGTTATGACCAGATCGTAGGCCGAAGGATTTTCGCGCAGCAGCTGTGCGGCATGCGAGGGGCTTTTCAGCGCGCGCACGGTGAATCCCAGCGATTCGAGCACACGGGGTATGGTGTGCAGCTGGTCGTCGTCGTCTTCCACAAACAGAATGCGTTCATCGCCCCCGCGCAGGTCTCCCGCGTCGGAAATGGGCAGCGGGGCGCCTTCGGCGTCAAGCATGGGCAGCCAGATCTCGAATGCAGTGCGCCGGAAGGGGTCGGAGCTGACGCGCACAGCGCCGCGGTGCGCTTTGACAATGCCGTGCACCACGGCTAGTCCCAGACCTGTTCCCTCAGTTTTGCCTTTGGTGGTGAAAAACGGATCAAAAATTTTATCCAGAATTACCTGCGGGATGCCGGGGCCGTTGTCGCTGACAGTAAGCTTGAGGTAGTTGCCCGCTGATATGGCCAGTTCCTGCGCCGTTTCTTCCGGTACCGGTTCCTGTTCCAGATTGATGTCCATGGCACCGCCTGTTTCGCGCAATGCCTGAAACGAGTTGGTGCACAGATTCATGATAACCTGATGTATCTGTGTGGGGTCGGCATGGATAAACGAGGGGCGTGGCGGTACCGCGAGACGTATTTCTATGTTGCGGGGCAGTGATGCCTTGATCAGCCCCACGGCTTCGTTCAGGGCTTCGTTGATGTCGGTGGTCACAAAACCTTCCACAGACGGGCGGCTGAACGTGAGAATCTGTTTGACCAGATGGCTGCCGCGCTGTGCGGCCTTCAGGGCACGCATCAGGTCGTTGAATGTGATGGAAGCCGCCTCGACATCACTCAGTGCCAGTTCAACGGAGTTGATGATCGAAGTCAGTATATTGTTGAAGTCATGGGATATGCCGCCTGCAAGCGTACCTATGGCTTCCATTTTCTGCGACTGCAGCAGCTGGCGTTCCAGATTTATCTTCTGGGTTACGTCTTCCGCCGTGGTCAGCAGGCCCACCACATGGCCCTGTTCGTCATGCAGCGGCACGCGGTTGGTTTCCAGCCATACACTTTTTCCGTCGGCCGCCGTGGTGGACCATTTATAGCGGTAGCGGGGCGTGTTGCTGCGGATGACTTCCTCGTCCTCTTCACGCAGACGCAGCGCCTGCGCTTCATCGGGCAGAATTTCCACGTCGGTGCGGCCTATGGCGTCTTCCAGTTCGGCAATGCCTAAAAACTGGGCAAAGGAACGGTTTGCGCCGATGTACCGCAGCGAGGCGTCTTTCCAGCTTACCAGCTGGGGAATGTTATCAAGCACCAGCTGCAGCATGCGCTGTGATTCGCTGAGGGCCTGTTCCGCCAGTTTCCGCTGGGTGACGTTTTCGGCGTATCCTTCCAGCAGCACGATATCGCCGTTGCGGTCGCGTGCCACACGCAGGGTTATGTGGGCGGTTATGGCTGTGCCGTCGCCTCTGGTGAACGTGTGTTCAAAGTCTATCACATCACCGGAAGACGAGCTTGTGGCGGCCATCTGCTCCAGCAGCCGGTCGATATCCTGCGGCAGGGTCTGCACAAGCTGGTCCGGATTTTCAAACCCGGCCATGCGCGCCAGCGCAGGGTTGAGATCGATGAAGCTGTCTCTGGGGCGGATGCGGAAAATACCCAGCGGCGAGCCTTCAAAGATGGAACGGTATTTTTCTTCCGCGGCACGCAGACTGTCTTCGGCACGCCGCCGGGCCGTGTAGTCAAAAACCACTCCCACCAGTCCCACCACTTCGCCGCGGGCGTTGTTGTGCGTCGCCTTGTGCAGGATGATGTTGCGCGGCAGGCCGTCGGGGCCTTCGATGGTCTTGTCGTAGATTTCCACGCTGGGTCTGCGCAGCATGTCCACGTCCACAGGATCGGTCAGAGCGCGTACCGCCAGATTGTCCGGATTGCCGGCAAGGCCCAGCAGGCTCTGGCGGTCCACCCCGAAAAAGTCTTCAAACGCTTTGTTGCACTGCAGAAAACTGCCCGTGGTGTCCTTGGTGAAAATGGGCAGGGGAATGGTATCCATAAGCAGCCGCAGAAAAGACAGCTGATCTTTGATTTTCTGCTCCACACGGCGCTTTTCCAGTATGTTCATCACCAGCACCACCAGAATGACGGAAAGCAGCACCATGGAGATGATGATGGTCCAGAAAACCTGCTTGTTCAGCTCGTAGAAGCGGCTGGGCTCGTTGATCAGACGTGCGCCTGCGGGCAGCTGTTCCTGCGTGATGAACAGACGGCGCAGCTCATTGTAGTCAAAGATAAATGCTTCGCTGTCTGCGGCTTCGGGGTCGGACATGATGGGAATGTCGTCCACCGGTGTGCCGTCCAGCACCTGCATGGCCATGCGCGCGGCCACCATGCCGTGGCGCACGCCGGAAATCAGCTTGCCGCCCACAATGCCGTGGCCCAGCAGAAATTCCCAGTTGGAATAAAGGGGCGCGTCGGAATTGGCATGAACTTTTTCCAGCAGTTCCTGCGCGGAATAAAACTGGCCGTCGATGTCGCGGTACATGGGGATGAAGTAGAAAAATGTGTCCGGCCCCTGATGACGCACTTTGTTCAGCATGTCTTCCAGCCGGTACTCGTACCAGAATTCAACTTCCAGCTTGTCCTGCACCACGGGCAGTGCTTTTTTGATCTGGTTGCTGATGGCCACGCCGGTTACCGACGTATCGCCGATGACGACCATGCGTTTCATCTGCGGGTGCAGCCGCATGGCCAGCTCAAGGTTGGCGGCCACGTCGTATTCTTCTGTAACGCCGGAATATCCTTTAAGAGACAGCCCTTCGCGGTGGAAGTCGTTCAGCCCGCTGAAAATGACGGGAACCCCGGGAAAGAGCGTGTCGCGGAACTGCTGCAGAAAGTTGAATGAGATATTGTCGGAAGATATTATGACATCAAAATGCTTGCCGCGGAATTTATCGCGGTACAATCTGAAGAGGGTCTGCACGGTGTCTTCATAATGAAACTTTTTCGAGTCCATGTATTCGACCTGCAGCACGATGTTATATCTGTCCTGCGCAGCAAAGACATCCTTGACCCCTTCCAGAATCTTGTCCGACCACGAATACCCGTTGTGGTATGAATTGAGAAAAAGAACGTTGCGCCGTCTGTCCTGCTGGGCACAGGCGGTGGAGACCCAGAATACGGTAACAAGCAGGAACAGCACAAACACCGCCGTTGCGCAGACTGCACGGCGCGGCGTGGCCGGCTGGCATGGTGCGTGCCGGAAAACATGGTTTGCGGTTCTGGTCATATGGAAAAATATGCTGCATGCCGCAGGCGTTCTGGGGTATTGAGTGGGGAACCAATCTACGTGCGGGCGGGTTTCCCGTCAAGCACAGCAAAAAAGGTCACTTGCAACCGGTGATGATATTCCTGTAGGAACTGGGTTATGTTTGGAAAAAACTCTTCCGATGTCTTTCCTGCGGCCATCAATGTGCTGGATATCGACCCCGATGCCGACTCCATCCGGCAGGAGTACGAGTACATGCTGAGCGTGCTGGAAACAGGCGCAGAGGTGTGGAAAAGCCTGCAGGGGCAGTTTGCCGTGCTTAACCAGCGGACACAGTCGGTGTTTGCCATCGGGGCGCTGCTTATTTCGGTGACGGGCTTTTCGGGCCATCGCATGGTGGCGGCCGGAGTGCTGAGCGGTATTCCCCTTATCATCGGATTACTGTTTGTGCTGGCCAGTCTGGGCACGGCGTTGTTCGGGGTGACGCGCCTGCACTGGATATCGGCCATGCGACGCGGCACCCGTGCGGAAAGCATGCGGCTGGTCATTGCCATGCGTAACAGAAAAACACTGCTTTTTCTGCGTTCGCTCAAATGTATGCTCATCGGCATGGTCTGGTATGTCTGCGCGGTCATCAACTATCTGTATCAGGCTTCAGCGGGCACAATGCCCCTTTTGTAACGAACTGCCCACGCACGGAGATCAGCGTGAACGAAACCTCACACTCTCTGGAATATGAGGCTTTTATCGACGAAGCGCGTCATGTGGTGGAGGCCCGTTTCGGCCACACGGGGACAACCGGCGAGGTGCCCCGTCTGCTGCTGCGTCACGGCACGGTGCGCATGGCCAGAGACATGGCCCGCGGAATACGTCCCTGTCAGGTGAAGATGCCTGATGTTTCCGGCCTGCAGTACGGCGATTTTACCCCGCTGGACCCGCTGGCGCTGCTGCGTGACGAGGTTAAACTGCCGTCGCTGCCGGCGGTGGTGGCCGAACTGCGCGATGTGCTTTCCAGCCCGAACAGTTCCGCGGCTGACGTGGCGCGGGTGATCAGCCGCGATGCGGGGCTGTCGGCATTTCTGCTGCGCATGGTCAACAGCGCTTTTTACAGCTTTCCTTCGCGTATAGACACGGTATCGCGTGCCGTGGCGCTGGTGGGGCGGCAGCAGCTGTCAACACTGGCGCTGGGTGTCATGGTCATAGGGGCCATGCGCGATCTGCCCGTGGCGCATCTTGATCTGTCGCTTTTCTGGCAGCACAGCATCGCCTGTGCCGTGGTGGCCGGCCAGCTGGCAGAGGCTGCGGGCATGGAGGAGCCGGAACGCTTTTTTGTGGCCGGTCTGCTGCACGATATAGGCAGACTTGCGGTGTTCAGCCTGTTACCCGACCGTGCGGCGGCCATTCTTTCCATGTGCAGCGATTACGGCATGCCGGCGCAGGACGCCGAACTGCGGGTGCTGGGTTTTGACCATGCCACGCTGGGAGGCATGTTGCTGCGCAAGTGGAATTTTCCCATGTCGCTGGTTTTTTCCACCCTGCATCATCATGTGCCGGAACGGAGTGTCCGCCATGTGGAGCCTGCGGTGGTTCATGTGGCGGATGTGGTGGTGAAGGGACTGGGCATAGGTGTAAGCGGCATGCACCAGCTGCCGGGATTCAAGGAAGATGCATGGCAGCGTCTGGGGGTCTCTGTGGCGGTGCTGGAACAGCTTATTGACGGGCTGGAAGAGCGTCTGCGCGATACTTCGTCGCTGCTGCTCGAATAGGTGTCGGTTTTCCGGCACATGGTGAAGGGTCTTTTGTTACTGCGCTGTAAATATTGAATTAAATTGAATGGCAGAACCTTTGCATAGCAACGGGTACGAATACAATACTGTACCCGCCGCTGCGGCAGAAGCGGAACGCGGCGGTGTGAAGGAGGCCTTTCATGTTGTTTCTGCTTGGCGGTAATGAAAAAAAGAGCAAAAAGCCCGAGCCGCGCTGTGTCGAAAACGTCGAGGTTGTCAAGGAACTGTTCCGCAACGGGCGTTTTCCCGTGGTGACCACGGAAAGTATGGAAGGCCGGACCATCGGCAAGGTGCTGGGATTGGTGGCCTGCCGCGCCTATGACTCCGAAGAGGCTTTTTTCGGTATGGCTGCGCGTGCCGTGAACAAAGGAGCTCAGGCCATTGTGGGCTATCAGGAAAACGTGGCCTTTCATCCCGACGGCAGCAAATTTTTTTCCTGTTACGGCACTGCGGTACAGTTTGAAAAAGGCAGAAGAGCCTAGCGGGTATGTGCGCCGCAACGCGGGGCGACATGCCGGTGCCGGAGTTTCTGCCGGAATTTTTGCCGGTGCCCCACGCGGCATAAAAGCCGCCGGTCAGATGACCGGCGGCTTTTTTTTATATCATGTCCCGTCCTGAAATAGGTTGACAAGTAAGGAGCCTATTTCATGGAAAGTGAAAAGAATCAGCATGTAAAGCGCACCCAACGAGACTACACGATGGCCTTTAAAATATCCGTCGTGACTCAAGTGG